>Ga0187784_10000044_pt1 | contig 71696 bp, 73 predicted proteins | sample 1015_SJ02_MP15_2_FD_132964 | JGI IMG/M metagenome (GOLD analysis project Ga0187784, IMG submission 132964) | Tropical peat soil microbial communities from peatlands in Department of Meta, Colombia - 1015_SJ02_MP15_20_MG | ecosystem: Environmental > Terrestrial > Soil > Wetlands > Peat | place...
CGGCAGCAGCGAGGCCATCGCCGTCGAGACGACGAGGTTGATCTGCAGCACGCCGGCGCCGAAGACGCCCGGCAGCATGATGCGCAGCAGCCTTTTCACGTCGGGCGTGAGCCGCGGCAGCGGCAGCGCCAGCGGCAGCCCCGCCCGGCGGCAGGAGACCATCAGCCAAAGGAACTGCGCCAACCCCGCCGCCGCCACCGCCCAGGCGAGCGCCTCGCCGGTGAGCGGCCGCGCCGCCAGCAGCACCGCGATGAGAAAGAGGTTGAGCAGCGCCGGCGTCACCGCGGTGGCGGCAAACCGCTCCAGCGAGTTGAGCACGCCGCCTTGCAGCGCCGTCAGCGAGATGAAGACGAGATAGGGAAACATGATCCGCGTCAGCTCGACGGCGAGCGCGAATTTCCGGGGCTCGGCGCGGAAGCCCGGCGCGATCACGTCGAGGATGACGGGCGCCAGCGTCTCGCCCGCAAGCAGGAAGAGCAGCAGCACCAGCAGCAGCACGGCGAGCGCATCCTCGGCAAAGCGCCGTGCCGCCTCGCGCCCCTCCTCGGCGACCTTGCCGGCGAAGAGCGGCACGAAGGCCGCGCTGAACGCGCCTTCGGCGAAGAGGCTGCGGAACATGTTGGGGAGCCGCAGCGCGACGAAGAAGGCGTCGGAGACCGGGCTCGCGCCGAGGAAGGCCGCCACCAGCATCTCGCGCACGAAGCCCAAGACCCGGCTCACCATGGTATAGCCGCCGACCGTGGCGACCGAGCGCAACAGAGCCATGGGGCGGAGGGTGTAGAGGAATTCGCCCCGAGGTGAAAGGGGAGCGGCGGCGCTTGTCTTTTGCGCCCAGCGCGGTTAGTGCTGTGACTCTAACGGTTCGTTCCGTTGAACGTCATGGCCGGGCCGCCCATAGGGCCAGTCCCAGCCATGTCTCGCAGCGAGTAGCGGAACCACGTGGATGGCCGTGACAAGCACGGCCATGACGGCTGGAGAGGTCCGGAATCATTTGTTGGACACGGTACACTAGCACGCAACCAGAGCCCTCTCCGCCCGCTTGGGGGGCGCAATCCGTTCGATCGCTTTGCGATCGAACCCAAGTGGGGCCGACCGCAGAGCGGTCGGCCGGGTTGCGGGCGCGAGCGCAGCGAGCGGGTGAGGTGGGTGCTGGTGGCGGGCGCGGCCTTGTGCCGGCAAGACACCTCACCCTCCCCGTCGCTCTCGCGACGGGAGCGACCGTCGGGCGGTCGCTCCCTCTCTCCCCGCTTCGCGCGGAGAGGGAAGCGGGCGCGCCTCTGATCCCTGTGCGAAGCGGAGGCAGATATGGCTGATCGTCGCGTCGCCATCACCGGAAGCGGCGGCCGCATGGGGCGGATGCTGGTGGCCGAAGTGCATGCGGCGCCGGACCTCGCGCTTGCCGGCGGCAGCGAGGCGCCGGGCAGCCCGCTCCTCGGCCGCGATATCGGCGAGCTTGCCGGCATCGGCCCCGTTGGACTCACGGTGACGGCGGATGCGGCAGCGCTGATCGGCAAGGCCGACATCGTCATCGATTTCACCGCTCCCGCGGCCTCGGTCGAGCATGCGCGGCTCTGCGCGGAGCGCGGCGCGGCGCTCGTGGTCGGCACCACCGGCCTCGACGCGACGCAGGCGACGGCGCTCGAAGCGGCGGCCAAGCGCATCCCCGTCGTCTGGGCGCCCAATATGAGCCCGGCGGTCACGCTGCTGCAGGGCCTCGTCGCCGAGGCGGCGCGGCGGCTTGGCGAGGATTACGACATCGAAGTGCTGGAGATGCATCACCGGCACAAGGTCGACGCGCCCTCGGGCACGGCGCTGGCGCTCGGCCGCGCGGCGGCCGACGGCCGCGGCATCGATCTCGCCGGCCGCAGCCAGCGCGTGCGCGACGGCCATACCGGGCCGCGCAAGCGCGGCGACATCGGCTTTGCCACGCTGCGCGGCGGCGACGTCGTCGGCGATCACAGCGTCATCTTCGCCGGCGAGGGCGAACGGCTCGAGCTTACCCACCGCGCCGGCAGCCGGCGGCTCTTCGCCCTGGGCGCGCTGCGCGCGGCGCGCTGGGTCGCGGGCCGCAAGCCCGGGCTCTACGGCATGAAGGACGTGCTGGGGCTCTCGGAACCGGCATCATCGAGGGCGTAAATGCCGAGCGAGCCCGCATCTTCGGCCGGCACGCCCGCGGCGAGCAGTAGCGGTAATGCGCATCGGCAGCAGCAACTTTATTGGGCGCAGCTAGTCCAATTGAAGGTGGCGAGCAGTTATATTCGGCGCTACCGAGATCGGCTCGCAACTCACGTTACCGCCCTCGGTATTCTACGTGCTGTCGCATCTAGCGGGTCGATCGCCGGTTGGGCCATCTGGCATCAATTCGCGTTTGTATGGGGCTGCATTATCGCAGCCTCACAGCTAGCGGATGCGCTTAAAGACGTCTTCCCGTTTACCCGGCGACACAAGGCCGCAAACGAGCACACTATGGCGCTTGATAGCTTGTTCATCGATGCGCAACTAGAATGGGAAAATATCTATGCGGGTCGGTTCAGCGATATCGAGATCATGAACCGTCGCCATAAGCTCATGAAATTACAGCATGATTTGGAAGCAAAAAACTTTCCCGACGGATTGGCAACGAATAGGCCGATGTTCGAGCTAGCGCAAACCGAGGCGGAGACTTACTTTAAAACCACCTACGATGTAGAGGTCGTTCATGCCGGAACCGATTCGTAAAATCGTCGAGAACGGCGAGCTCGGCAAAAGCCTAATCATGCCCGACGTGACTATTAAAGTGCCGATGCCAAGGGGCGCGGCCATCCCTGCACGCGAGCCTTCCATGCCGAGCCAAGGGCAAGGGACTGGAGCAAATGGTGGACAATCCGGGCAAAAGTAAAGCGCCGCCCGATAGCAAGGGCGAACGGCGCTTTGTTGCCGACAGCGCGATCATGCCACCGGTGAAGCTGCGCATTCCGATGCCGGCGGGCGCCAAGGCCACGGCGAAGCCAGCCCAAACATCGGATCAGCGATGACAGTCTGCGGCAAACTCAAAAATGAGGCCCGGCGGGGCGACGGGTAAGTCTCCCTGGGGGGCGACCGCATGGCCGTCCGCAGATGATACACGGGTCTCCCCGTGGGGCGATGCGGAGGTGCCGCAAAACAGCACGTCCCGTCGCCGCATCTTCTCGGTCAGACCTAAAGGCGAGGCGAGATATGCCGGCGCCAGCGCGCCAGCGCCTCGCTCAGGCCCCGCGCCACGCCGCGCCGCTCCTCCGGGCCGAGGAAGCTGCCCACCACCAGCGAGCGGCCATGAGAGGTCAGCGTCAGGCGGCTGGTGTGCTCGTCCTTCTCTTCGAAGCGGACGCGCAGCCAGAAGGGCTGGAACTGCCAGCGCCGGCGCTCGCCATAGATGCTGACGCGGTCGACGGTGAGGCTGTCGTCGGTGAGCCGCAGCTCCTCGCGCTGGCGCGCCTGGCGATAGCTGAGGCGGAAGGCAAGATAGACCAGCGCCACGTCGAGGCCGAAGAACGGCGTGACCGGCCAGGCGCCGCGCAGCACGAAGGCGAGGCTGATGCAGACGCTCGCCCCGCCCAGCGCGAGCATGAGGAACGCGAAGCCCCTGGGCGGCAGGCTGCGATGCGGCTTGAGCACGGCGGTGTAGTAAGGCTGGGACACGATCCCGGCGGTTTGCTCGCTCATCGGCCTCAGGATAAGGGAGGGGCGGGCCGCGGTAAACGGCCGCGCGGCCGGCGCGACGGCATGCGATTTTCCCGCGGCGCTCGGCTAAGATCGCCGCCATGAACCGCCAGGACATTGACACGTTCTTCGGCCGGCTCGCCAAGGAGCGGCCCGATCCCCGCAGCGAGCTCGACTATATCAACCCTTACACCCTGCTCGTCGCCGTCGTGCTCTCGGCGCAGGCGACCGACGCCGGCGTCAACAAGGCGACGACGGAGCTGTTCAAGGTGGCGGATACGCCGCAAAAGATGCTGGCGCTGGGCGAGGAGAGGCTGCGCGCCTATATCCGGACCATCGGGCTTTTCAACACCAAGGCCAAGAACGTCATCGCGCTCAGCCGCAAGCTCGTCGCCGAGCACGGCGGCGAGGTGCCGCATGCGCGCGACGCGCTCGAGGCGCTTCCCGGCGTCGGCCGCAAGACGGCCAATGTGGTGATGAACGTCGCTTTCGGCGCCGCCACCATCGCCGTCGACACGCACATCTTCCGCGTCGCCAACCGCACCGGCATGGCGCCGGGCAAGACGCCGCTGCTGGTCGAGCAGGAGCTCGAGCGCGTCGTGCCGGAGAAGTGGAAGCGCAACGCGCATCACTGGCTGATCCTGCATGGCCGCTACACCTGCCTCGCGCGCAAGCCGCGCTGCGAGGCCTGCATCGTCAGCGACCTCTGCGCCTGGCCCGCCAAGAGCACCGCCGAGCCACAGCCGCCGGCGACGCGGGCGAAGCAGCGGCAGCGCCCGGCGCGGCGCGGCAAATAGCGCCGCGCCGCGCGCGGGATCAGCGCCAGTAATAGGGATGGTGGTAATAGCCGCCATGCTCGTCATAGACGACGCAGCCGCCGAGCGAGGCCAGCAGCGGCAAGGCGATGATCGCCAGCATCAAGAAGCGTTTCATGGGCTGTCTCCCAAGGCGCGAGATGCGCTTGGCGAGTGATAGGCGGGCGCGGCCGGCGCCGCGCCCGAGGATTACGGCGATTTAATCCGGGAACAAAGCCGCGGCGCGGAACGTTGTTGCGGCCCCGCTTGCCGCGGCTGGTCGGCGCGGTGCGGCTCTCGCGCCTGCTGCGCAAGCGCCGTCGCCGCCGGCGACGGCGCAGCGGCCGGCGCCTTGGACGAGGCTGCGGTCGCGCGCATAAAAACAACGGCGGAGGGCGCCGCGCCGCGCCGCGATGCCCTCGCCGTTTGCCGTCTCGGCCGCGCCGGGCGACCCGACCCTCAGATCCTCTCGCGAGGCGCCGGAGCGCCTCGACGTGTCAGCTCGCTTTCGCTTCGTCCGCCAGCGACAGAATGGTCGGACGCGGCGCCGTGAGCGGCGCATCGGCGGCATCGCTTATGGGCTGGGCTTGGACGTCGCCTGAAATCTGGCCGCCGCATTCGATCTCGATCTGGCCGTAACGGACGGTGCCGATGATCCGGCCCGTGGCGCGGATCAGGAGACGCCGGCGAACGTTCAGGGTGCCTTCAAATCGCCCGCGGACCTCGGCGTCGTCGATCGAGGCGGAGCCCTTGAACAGGCCGCTTTCGGCGATGTCGATGTCGCGGCAATTGGCGAGGTTGGCCTCGACGCTGCCTTCGACCACCAGCCGGTCGCAGGCGGTGATCTCGCCGGAGAGCGAGATCTCGCGGCCGACGATGAGCTTGCGCGTCTCGCTGTCGCGTTTCACCGGGGTCGGCACGATCGGCGGCGGCCGCGGCGTCTCGCTCGCCGCGCCCGGCTTCGCCGCCTCGGCGGGCTTGGACGGCTCGGCGCTCAACGGCCGCGCGGCAGCGGGCATGGGCGGACGGGCGGGAGCCGGGGTGGGAGCGACGCCCGAAGGGCGCGGGCCCGGCTTTGCGGGAAGGCCGAGCTCGTCGCCGAGCTCGGGCAGGATCTTGTCGTCATCGGGGTATTTTTTGCGGCCGAACATGGCAGTGACACCTGCGAGGTTTGCTGGACGGAAGCCAGACTCGCGCGGAGAGATTAATCTTCGATTAACCCTACCTAATGCGAGCGCGCGAAAGTTTCGGCCGCCTCGCCCCGCCTGAGCCCCTCGAAGACATGCAGCATGAACGCTGCCGCCATCACCGGCGCCACCAGGTTGACCAGGGGCATCGACAACAGGAACAAGACGGCCACTCCGGCCAGGACCAGCCCGCCGCGATGCCGCCGCCACATCGCCCGCGCCACCCCCTCGTCCACCCGACGAAGCGCGACAACCTCAAAATATCCGCGCCCGATAAGATAACCATTCAATAGGTAGTAGATAAAGAGGTTTATTGGCGGAATGAGATAAAACGGCAAGGCCAACAGGTTGAGCAGCAACGTCAATCCCAGGAGGCGGAGCGCGCCGGCGAGCCCGGCGGCGGCGCCCCGCCGGCGGATCGGCCCAAGCCCCGGATATCTGCGGCTTTCCAGCGCGGCAAGGATGCCGTCGAGAAAAAATCCCAGGATCAGCAAGGCGAGCGCCGGAAACAGCATCCAGGCAAGCACCAGCGCGGCGGCGCCGCCGGCAAGGGCGATCAGCCGATCCAGCCACCAAATCCCGGCGACTCGGCTGTGGGCGAGCAGCACGCCGGTTCCGAGCCAGAGCAGGGCCAGCAGCAGCGCCGCCAGCACGAGGCTGAGAGCGATGGCGCGGCGCTGCTCCGGCGCCAGCGTGTCTTCGAGCGCAAGGCGGAAGGCGGTCAGCATGCCGGCGGGACCGGTCGCTCCGAGGCTGCGGGCGCGGCGCAGCCTGGCGCAGGGCGCGCCGCGGGACAAGCGCCGTCGCGGCGCCGGCGAGGCGGCTTTCGCGCAGGCTTGCCCGGCGGGCAAAGCCACCTATACTCCGCGCGGCGTTTCCCGGCACGGATGAGGGTCATGGGGGCTCCTTCTCTCGACGTGGTCGGCATCGGCAATGCCATCGTCGACGTCATCGCCCAGGCCGACGACGCCTTTCTTGCGCGCCAGGGCCTGACCAAGGGGTCGATGCAGCTCATCGACGCCGCGCGCGCCGAGGCGCTTTACGCCGAGATGGGACCGGCGCTGGAGATGTCCGGCGGCTCGGCCGGCAATACCATGGCCGGCCTTGCCTCGCTCGGCGGCGCCGGCGCCTATATCGGCAAGGTGGCAGAGGACGAGCTCGGCCGCGTCTTCGCCCACGACATGCGCGCCACCGGCCTGCGCTTCGACACCGCGCCGCTTGCCGCGGGGCCGCCCACCGCGCGCTCGCTCATCCTGGTGACGCCGGACGCGCAGCGCACCATGAACACCTTTCTCGGCGCCTGCGTCGAGCTTGGTCCCGAGGACATCGCGCCGGAGCTGATCGCCTCGGCCCAGGTTACCTATCTCGAAGGCTATCTCTTCGACCCGCCGCGCGCCAAGGCGGCGTTCCAGAAGGCCGCCGAGATCGCCCATGCCGCCGGACGCAAGGTCAGCCTCACGCTCTCGGACGCTTTCTGCGTCAAGCGCTACCGCGATGAATTCCGCGCGCTCATCGGGGGCCATATCGACATCCTCTTCGCCAATGAAGCGGAGATCACGGCGCTCTACGAAACCGCTTCCTTCGACGCGGCGCTGCGCGCGGTGCGCGGCCATTGCGCGATCGCGGCGCTGACGCGCAGCGAGAAAGGCTCGGTGCTCCTCGCCGGCGAGGAAATGCATCCCATCCCGCCCGTGCGCGTCGATCAGCTCATCGATACCACCGGCGCCGGCGACCTCTACGCCGCGGGCGTGCTGTTCGGCCTCACCCATGGCCGCGACCTCGCCACCTCGGGCCGCCTCGGCAGCCTCGCCGCCGCCGAGGTGATCGGCCATTACGGCGCCCGGCCGGAGACCTCGCTCAAGGCGCTGGCGCGGCGGGCCGGGCTGCTCTGAGCCCGCGCCGCGCCGGCGCGGCTAGCGATGCTCTTCCCCTTCCCGATGCTCGCCTTGCGCCGGGTGCGGCTGCCCCTGAGGGTGCGGCGGCGGATGGGGCGCTTGCGGCTTGGCGACGACGTTGCGAGCGGCGACGACGCCGTGGCCGCTGAACTCGCCGGCCCGGCTGGTGGCGGCAACCCCCGGCCGGCCATGATTTTCCGAAGCGAGCAACGCGTGGTTGCCGCCGGCGGCGCTCTCATGATGCGCTTGCAGGTCGGTCGGCCCGCGATGCGGCTCGCGGGCGGCCGCCTCTTCCTCTTGCGTCGGGCGCGCATTGATGCCGCCGGGCCCGCCGTTGAAGCTGACATGGGTCACCCGGTTGACGACCACCGTCTTGTTGTAGACGGCGACCCTGACGCCGCCGACATTGGCCACCGCCCGGTTGTAATTGAAGACGCCGTGGTTCCAGAAGCCGCCGGCAAAGCCGACGCCGATATAGCCGAAGCCGTAATTGACGCCGCCATAGAAGCCGACATGCGGCCCCCAATAGCCGGCGTGCCAGGCGTAGACGCCGCCGACCCAGCCCCAATAGCCCGGCGTCCACAGCAGGCCGACGGCCGGCGGCAGCACCCAGGTGCCGGGCACCCAATAATACCCGGCCGGCCCATAGGCCCAGTAGCCCGGCGTCCAGAGATAGCCCGGGCCCGGCAAAGGCGGCTGGACATAGACCGGCAGCGGCGGCGGCGCGACGGTGATGGAGACGCCGACGCCGATCTGGGCGAAGGCTGCGGCGGGCGCGGCGATGACGGCGAGCGCCAGCCAGAGCGGGAGGAAGGAGCGGGAAAGACGCATCGGGGTTTGCCTCGCGGAGGGCGGTTATGCGCGGGAGAGCGTGTGTCTAGCACGAGGGAGGCGGGCGCGACACGGGCAATTATGGGACCCGGTCGGCGGCATCGGCCGAACGGCCATCGACCGGCGGAGCGATCTCCGCCATGCCGCCGCCATTGTCCTGGGCCGCGGGCATCCCCATCTAAGCCTGTCATCCGATCTTAATGGTTTCCGCCGCATTCTCCCGCGCCCATGGATATCCGCAACATCGCCATCATCGCGCATGTCGACCACGGCAAGACGACGCTGGTCGACCAGTTGCTGCGCCAGAGCGGCGCCTTCCGCGCCAATCAGCAGGTGATGGAACGGGCGCTCGATTCGAACGATCTGGAGCGCGAGCGCGGCATCACCATCCTCGCCAAATGCACCTCGGTGCTGTGGCACGGCACGCGCATCAACATCGTCGACACGCCCGGCCATGCCGATTTCGGCGGCGAGGTCGAGCGCATCCTGAGCATGGTCGACGGCGTCGTCGTGCTGGTGGACGCCGCCGAAGGGCCGATGCCGCAGACCAAATTCGTCGTCTCCAAGGCGCTGCGCCAAGGCCTGCGGCCGATCGTCGTCATCAACAAGGTCGACCGCCCCGACGCGCGCGTGCATCAGGTGCATGACGAGATCTTCGACCTCTTCGCCGCGCTCGAGGCGAGCGACGAGCAGCTCGACTTCCCCACCCTCTACGCCTCAGGCCGCGCCGGCTGGGCGGTGGCCGACCTCGACGCGCCGCGCCGGGACCTCAGCGCGCTCTTCGATCTCATCATCCGCCACGTGCCGGCGCCGGCCGCCGATCCCGACCGGCCCTTCGCCATGCTGGTGACGACGCTGGAGAGCGATCCTTATCTCGGCCGCGTGCTGACCGGCCTCATCCATAGCGGCGTCGCGCGCATGAACATGCCGGTCAAGGCCTTGTCGCGCGACGGCAAGCTCATCGAGCAGGCGCGGCTCACCAAGCTGCTCGCCTTCCGCGGGCTGGAGCGAAGGCCGATCGAGGAGGCGCGCGCCGGCGACATCATCGCCATCGCCGGCCTCGCCGAGACCACGGTCGCCGACACGCTCTGCGCGCCCGAGGTGACGGCGCCGCTGCCCTCGACGCCGGTCGATCCGCCGACCTTGGCCATGACCTTCTCGGTCAATGACAGCCCGATCGCCGGACGCGAGGGCGGCAAGGTCACCTCGCGCGTGATCGTCGAGCGCCTGCGCCGCGAGGCCGAAGGCAACGTCGCCATCAAGGTGCGCGAGACCGAGGACAAGGACGCGGTCGAGGTCGCCGGCCGCGGCGAGCTGCAGCTCGGCGTGCTCATCGAGACCATGCGGCGCGAGGGCTTCGAGCTTGCCATCTCGCGCCCGCGCGTGCTCTTCAAGACCGATGCCGCCAGCGGCCGGCGCCTCGAACCGGTCGAGGAAGTGCTGATCGACGTCGATGAGGAGTTCGCCGGCATCGTCGTCGAGAAGATGGCGCTGCGCAAGGCCGAGATGGTCGATCTGCGCCCCTCGGGCGGCGGCAAGCAGCGCCTTACTTTCCACGCGCCGACGCGCGGCCTCATCGGCTATCAGGGCGAGTTCCTCACCGACACGCGCGGCACCGGCGTCATGAGCCGGCTCTTCCACGGCTATGAGCCGTGGAAAGGCCCGATCGAGGGCCGGCGCAACGGCGTGCTGGTCTCGACCGGCGACGGCGTGGCGGTGGCCTACGCGCTGTGGAACCTTGAAGATCGCGGTCCGATGTTCATCGAGCCCGGGACCCAGGTCTATCAGGGCATGATCATCGGCGCCCATACCCGCGACAACGATCTCGACGTCAACCCACTGAAGGGCAAGCAGCTCACCAACATCCGCACCACCGCCAAGGACGAGGCGGTGCGGCTGACGCCGCCGATCCTGATGACGCTGGAGCAGGCGATCGCCTATATCGCCGATGACGAGCTCGTCGAGGTGACGCCGCGCTCGATCCGCCTGCGCAAGCGCTTCCTCGATCCCAACGAGCGCAAGCGCCAGGCGCGCGCCGCGCAAGCGGGATAGGCGGTTATCAGTTATCAGTTATCAGTCGTCAGTTGTCAGTTGCCCGACGGACTGAGAACTGACGACTGATAACTGATAACTGCCTGGCTGACAGCCTCCGCCTTCTCCGCTATCGTCGCCGCCTCGCTCACCGCTAGGCGGACCGCATCGATGCGTTTTTCAGCTTCTGCCCTTGTCGCCGGTCTTCTGCTGCTGGCGCTCGCGCCGGCGCGCGCCGCCGATCCCGAGAACACGCTCTATATGGACGTGCCGGCCGGCCGCGTCGTCATCGAGCTCGAGCCCGACCTCGCGCCCCTGACCGTGGCGCACGTCAAGGAGCTGACGCGGCGCGGCTTCTATGACGGGCTGACCTTCCATCGCGTCATCGACGGCTTCATGGCGCAAACGGGCGACCCCTTGGGCACCGGCGCCGGCGGTTCCGGGCGGACCGTCAAGGCCGAGTTCAGCCAGGCGCATTTCCTGCGCGGCACGGTGGGCCTTGCCCGCGCCAACGATCCCGACAGCGGCGACAGCCAGTTCTTCATCTGCTTCAAAGCCTCGCCCTTTCTCGACGGCAAATACACCATCTTCGGCCAGGTGGCCTCGGGGATGGAGGCGGTCGACGCGATCAAGAAGGGCGACCCCGCCCGCGGCGGCGCGGTCGCCAATCCCGACCGCATCCTGCGCATGCAAGTCGCCGCCGACGCCGACAAGCAGAAAAAGAACTGAGCGCGGCTTGCCGTCGCCGGGCCGGCGTGGGATAACCCGCCCGTCCCTTGTTGGAGGTGCCCCATGAGCGCGGCGGATCTCGAGAATACGCTCTATCTCGACGTGCCGGCGGGTCGCGTCGTCATCGAGCTCAGGCCCGATCTCGCGCCCGGCCACGTCGCGCGCATCAAGGAGCTGGCGCGCGAAGGCTTCTATGACGGCATCGTCTTCCACCGCGTCATCGACGGCTTCATGGCGCAGACCGGCGATCCCCGCGGCGACGGCACCGGCGGCTCCGGCCGGAAGCTCAAGGCCGAGTTCAACGCGGGCAAGCACCTGCGCGGCACCTGCTCGATGGCGCGCGCGCAGAGCCCCGACAGCGCCGACAGCCAGTTCTTCATCTGCTTCGCGCCGGCGCCCTTTCTCGACGGCAAGTACACCGTCTGGGGCCAGGTGGTGTCGGGGATGGAGCACATCGACGCGATCAAGAAAGGCGATGAGGGCGACAACGGCGCGGTCGAGGATCCCGACAGCATCATCCGCCTGCAAGTCGCGGCCGACGCGGACAAGTAGCGCCCCGCTCGGAAGTGCCTGAAACGCCGCGTTCGCCCCACCTCACCCTGCCTCTCCGCTCCACGGGGGACGGAGAGGATCGGGGTGAGGTGAGGCCGGTCGCGGAGCCGCGGCAGCCGGTGCCGGCCCATGACCTCCTGGCGTGAGGCGCTCGCCGTCTATCGCGATCGGCGCATGCTGGCGATCCTGTGCATGGGCTTCTCGAGCGGGCTGCCCTATGCGCTTACCGGGTCGACGCTGTCGATCTGGCTCAGGACCGAAGGGGTCTCGCTCACCGACATCGGCCTCTTCTCGCTGGTGGGCCTCGCCTACATTTTCAAATTCCTGTGGTCGCCGGCGCTCGACCGCGTCGCGCTGCCGCTGCTGACGCGGCGTCTCGGGCGGCGGCGGAGCTGGGCGCTCCTCATCCAGACGCTGCTGGCGCTGGCCATCCTGGGTTTGGGCTTCACCGATCCGCGCGCCGCGCGCGCGTGGGTCGCCATCGTCGCGGTGCTCGTCGCCTTCCTGTCGGCAAGCCAGGACATCGTCATCGACGCCTATCGCGTGGAGCTGCTCGCGGCCGAGGAGCAGGGCGCGGGCGCGGCGGCGACGCAGATCGGATACCGCATCGGCATCATAGCGTCCACGGCCGGCGCGCTCTATTTGAGCGCGTTCGGCTGGCGGGCGGCCTATGCCGTCATGGCGGCCTCTCTGCTGGTCGGTTTCGCCACGGTGCTGATGACCCGCGAGCCGCCCGAGGCGCCGCCGCCGCCCGGCGACTGGTTCGAGACCTCGGTGATCGAGCCTTTCATCGATTTCACGCGGCATCGCGGCTGGCTCGCCATTCTCGTCTTCGTCGTGCTGTTCAAGCTCGGCGACGCCATCGCCGCCAGCATGGCGGGGCCGCTCTACGTCACGCTGGGCTTCAGCAACGCCGAGATCGCCAGCATCACCAAAGTGTTCGGCATGGCGGCCGCGATGGCGGGCGTGTTCCTCGGCGGGCTGCTGGTGGCGCGCGTCGGCGTCATGCGCGCGCTCCTCGTCGGCGGCGTGGTGCAGATGCTGTCGGTGCTGATGTACATCCTGCAATATCGCGTCGGGCACGATCCGGTCGTGCTGGCGCTGACCATTGCCGCCGAGAACGTGACCGGCGGCATCGGCTCGGCCGCTTTCGTCGCCTATCTCTCCGGGCTGTGCAGCCTTGCCTTCACGGCGACGCAATACGCGCTGCTCTCGGCGCTCGCCTCCGTGGCGCGCATCGTGCTCGCTTCTTCCGGCGGTTGGATCGCCGATCAACTCGGCTGGACCGAGTTCTTCCTGATCGCCACCGCCGCCTGCCTGCCCGGGCTCGGCCTGTTGCTGTGGCTGGCGCGACGCGGCGGCCTGGCCGTCCCGCCCCCCGGCCCGGCGCTTGCCGCCTGAGCCGCTGCCGCCGCTCTCAGCCGATGCGCAGCAGCCAGGCGCGGTTGTCGTTGAGCCAGGCGCGCTGGCGCTCGACCTGCGGGACGAGCTTGTCGACCAGCTTCCAGAAACGCGGCCCGTGATTCATCTCGATGAGATGCGCCACCTCATGCGCCACGACATAGTGCAGCACCGCCTCGGGCGCCATGACCAGCCGCCAGGAGAAGGCCATGTTGCCGTTGGCCGAGCAGCTCCCCCAGCGCGTCGTGGTATCGCGCACGCTGACCCGCCCCACCGTCCGGCCGAGCTGAAGCGCGAGCCGGCGGGCGCGGCGGCCGACCTCCTGGCGGGCGCGCTCCTTGAGGAAATCGCGCAGGCGGCGCGCGATATGCGCCTTGTCGCCGCTGATGCGAATTTCGCCCGCCTCGATCCAGACCGGGCCGTGCTCGCTCGACCGCGCCACGTGGCGGATGCGATGCGGCACCCCCAGCACCGGCACCCGCTCGCCATCGGCAAAAGTGAGGCGCGGCGGCAGCGCCGCCAGGCGGCGCTCAACCCAATCGCGATTGGATTCGAGAAAATTCAATGCCCGCGGGAGAGACGTGCGCGGCGGCAGGACCAGCTCCACCGCATCGCCGACGGCGTCGATCTTGAGCGCCAGGCGCTGGGCGCGCCGGCTTACCCGCACCCGCACCGGGACGTTGCCGGCTTGGTGCTTCAGCTCCCGCGGGAGGGTCGTGCGAAAGGGCATTGCGGTCTTCACGACTTCGTAAATACCCTGTCCCTCGCATTTCCCGCAAGTGGCCAATCGGTTTAACAAAACGGCCTCGGCAAAGGGTAATCTCGATGAATTCCGGGCGTCATTCCGGCTTCATAAGACCGTCGCCGTTCGGCAAAGTTCCGCGCCTTAGAAGGATCAGCGCCGCCGCGGCGCGAGTTGGGGGAGGATCGGACATGCGCGTGTCAAGGATTTTTCTGGCAGCCGCCGCGCTGGCGCTTGCCGCGACGCCGGCGTGCTTCGCCGAAGGCGCGCCCATCGAGATTCAATGGTGGCACGCCATGACCAGCGTCAATGGCGAGCTGGTCAACGAGATGGCCGGGGAGTTCAACCGGGCGCAAAGCGATTACAAGGTCGTGCCGGTCTACAAGGGCGGCTACGCCGACACCATGCAGGCGGCGATCGCCGCCTTCCGCGCCGGCAATCCGCCGGCGATCGTGCAGATCTTCGAAGTCGGCACGGCGACGATGATGGCGGCAAAGGGCGCGGTGAAGCCGGTCTTCCAGCTCATGGCGGAAGCCGGCGAGCCCTTCGATCCCCACCTCTATCTGCCGGCGATCGCCGGCTATTACAGCACCAGCGACGGCAAGATGCTGTCGCTGCCCTTCAACAGCTCGACGGCGATCCTCTATTACAACAAGGACGCCTTCGCCAAGGCCGGGCTCGATCCCGCGGTGCCGCCCAAGACTTGGCCCGAGCTCTTCGCCGATGCCCGGAAGATCCGCGCCGCCGGCTATGCCTGCGGCTTCACCAGCTCCTGGATCTCGTGGATCCAGGTGGAGCAGTTCAGCGCCTGGCACAACCTGCCGCTCGGCACCAAGGCGAACGGCATGGACGGCGCCGACACCGTGCTCGACTTCAACAATCCGGTCCTGGCGCGCCACATCGCCAACCTCGCCGAGGCGCAGCAGGACAAGACCTTCGACTATGGCGGCCGCACCATCGAGCCCGACCAGAAATTCGTCAGCGGCGAATGCGGCATGACGCTCAACTCCTCGGGCTTCTTCGGCCTCGCCAAGGCCGGCGCCAAATTCCCCTTCGGCGTCGGCGAGCTGCCCTATTATCCCGACGTCAAGGGCGCGCCGCAGAACTCGATCATCGGCGGCGCCAGCCTCTGGGTGATGGCGGGCAAGAAGCCGGACGAGTACAAGGGCGTCGCGCGGTTCCTCACCTTTCTCTCCCAGACGCCGCAGCAGGTGCGCTTTCACGAGGCGACGGGCTATCTGCCGATCACCCAGGCGGCCTACGAGGCGGCGCGCGACGGCGGCTTCTACAAGGAGCATCCCGGCACCGAGCTGCCGATCCTCCAGATGACGGCGAAGCCGCCGACCGAGAACTCGCGCGGCTTGCGCTTCGGCAATCTCGTGCAGATCCGCGACGTCATCGCCGAGGAGCTCGAGGGCGCGTTCGCCGGCAAGGAGAGCGCGCAGCAGGCGCTCGACAACGCGGTGAAGCGCGGCAACGCCGTCCTGAGCCAGTTCGAAGCGGCGACGAAATAGCGCGAAGGGCGCGGGAAGATGCAGCGGCGCGTCATCTTCCGCGGCACCTTGCTGCCCTGCCTGCTGGTGGCGCCGCAGCTTGCGGTGACGCTGGTCTTCTTCTTCTGGCCGGCGGGGCAGGCCTTCTGGCAGTCGCTCCATCGCGAGGACCCTTTCGGCCTCTCCTCGCGCTTCGTCGGATTGGACAATTTCGCCGCGGTGCTGGCCGATCCCGATTATGCCGACGCCATCCTCCGCACCCTCGTGTTCTCCGTCGCCGTCACCGCGCTGGTGCTGGCGCCCTCGCTGTTGCTGGCGGTGATGGCCGACCGCGTCGTCAAGGCGGCCGCCGCCTACAAGACGGTGCTGCTGCTGCCCTATGCGGTGGCGCCGGCGGTGGCGGGCGTGCTCTGGCTCTTCCTGTTCTATCCCAATGTCGGGCTGCTCGGCCTCGCGCTCACGGCTCTCGGCGTCGAGTGGAACTATTTCCTCAACGGCGCGCAGGCGATGGCGCTGGTCGTCATCGCCTCGGCCTGGAAGCAGATCAGCTATAATTTCCTGTTCTTCCTGGCGGGGCTGCAATCGATCCCGAAAGCGCTGCTCGAGGCGGCGGCGATCGACGGCGCCAACGCCCGAAGGCGATTCTGGACGATCGTCTTTCCGCTGCTGTCGCCAACCGCCTTCTTCCTCATCGTCGTCGACATCGTCTACGCCTTCTTCGATACCTTCGCCGTCATCCGCAGCGTCACCCGCGGCGGGCCCGGCAAGGCGACGGAGATCCTGGTCTACAAGGTCTATTACGACGGCTGGGAGGCGCAGGATCTCAACGCCTCGGCGGCGCAATCGGTGATCCTGATGGCGATCGTGGTGGCGCTCACCGCGCTGCAATTCCGCTATGTCGAGCGCCGGGTGCACTACTGATGCGCGCCCGCCCCGCCTCGCTCGACTGGCTGCCGCATCTCGTGCTCTGGGCCGGCATCGCCATCATCGCCTTCCCGATCTACATCACCTTCGTCGCCTCGAGCCTGACGCCGCAGGACATCCTCGCCGGCATGCCGCTGCTGCCGGGCGCGCATCTCTTCCAGAACTACCGCGACGCGCTGGTCAGCGGCGTCGCCGCCACCAGCGGCGTGTCGGTGGCGCGCATGCTGTGGAACAGCCTGGTGATGGCCCTCATCATCGCCTTGGGCAAGATCGCGATCTCGCTGCTCTCGGCCTATGCCGTGGTGTTCTTCCGCTTTCCGCTGCGCATGGCGGTCTTCTGGATGATCTTCGTCACCTTGATGCTGCCGGTGGAGGTGCGCATCGTGCCGACCTACAAGGTGGTGGCCGATCTCGGCATGATCGACAGCTTCGCCGGCCTCACCGTCCCGCTGATCGCCTCGGCCACCGCGACGCTGCTCTTCCGCCAGTTCTTCCTCACCATCCCCGACGAGCTGGTGGAGGCGGCCAAGATCGACGGCGCCGGCCCGCTGCGCTTCCTCCTCGACACCGTGATCCCGCTGTCGCGCACCAACCTCGCGGCGCTCTTCGTCATTCTCTTCATCTATGGCTGGAACCAGTTCCTCTGGCCGCTCATCGTCACCGACAGCGCGCCGATGACCACCATCGTCATCGGGCTCACCCGCATGATCGGCACCGGCGACGGCCGCACCGATTGGGACATCGTCATGGCCACCGCCATCCTCGCCATGCTGCCGCCGGCGCTGGTGGTGGTGCTGATGCAGCGCTGGTTCGTCAAGGGCCTCATCGAAAGCGAGAAGTGATGGCCGAGGTCTCGCTCCGGGCTTTGCGCAAATCCTACGGCGCCGTCGAGGTGATCCACGACGTCTCCTGCGACATCGCCGACGGCGAGCTGATCGTCGTGGTCGGCCCCTCGGGCTGCGGCAAGTCGACCCTGCTGCGCATGGTGGCGGGGCTCGAGGACGTCACCGCAGGCGAGATCGCGATTGCCGGCAAAGTGGTGAACGCCATCGAGCCCAAGGACCGCGACATCGCCATGGTGTTCCAGAACTACGCGCTCTATCCGCACATGACGGTGCGCGACAACATGGCCTATGGGCTGCGCATCCGCGGGCTCGCGCGCGCCGAGATCGAGGCGCGGGTGCGGCGCGCCGCCGGCATCCTGCATCTGGAAGCGCTGCTCGACCGCAAGCCGCGCCAGCTCTCCGGCGGCCAGCGCCAGCGCGTCGCCATGGGCCGCGCCATCGTGCGCGAGCCGCAGGTCTTCCTGTTCGACGAGCCGCTCTCCAACCTCGACGCCCAGCTCCGCGTGCAGATGCGCGTCGAGATCCGGCGCCTCCAGCAATCGCTCGCCACCACCGCGATCTACGTGACCCACGACCAGGTGGAGGCGATGACGCTGGCCGACCGGCTCATCGTCATGCATGCGGGGCGCGCCGAGCAGGTGGGCGCGCCGCTCGAGCTTTATGAGCGGCCCGCGACCGTCTTCGTCGGCGGATTCATCGGCTCGCCGGCGATGAACTTCCTGCCGGCAGTGGCGGCCGGCGACGGCGTGGCGCTCGCCGACGGCACGCGCCTGCCGCGCCCCGCGGATAGCGGCGCGCTCGCTCCCGGCCGCGCGCTCACCCTCGGCGTCCGCCCCGAGCATCTCGCCGCCGGCGGCGCGGCGGCGCTCACCGTCACGGTCGAGCTTGCCGAGATGCTCGGCGCCGACACCATCGTCCACGGAAGGCTCGGCGACGGGACGCTGCTCCAGGCGCGGCTTCCCGGCACCGAGCGCGCCAAGCCCGGCGAGCGAATGCCGTTGGCGGTCGATCCACGGCGGCTGCATCTCTTCGATCGCGAGAGCGGAAAGCGGGTGTGAGGGGAGGTGCGCCGCGGCGGGCATAGGCACCGGGTGCGGCATCCCGATCATGGCGCGCGTTCACAGGCAAGACCCTCGAGCCGGACGCCGCCGGTCAATCCAGAACCCGACATCGCCGCCCCTTTCCAGAAGCGGACCGCGTCCTGTACCGTATTCGCCGGGTTGCCGGCGGGACGTGCCGAATTCTCTGCATGTCGGTCAAGGGCGAATGGACTCACCATGGCGTGGCAGCCCCGGTCATCGGGGAAATATCGGTGCCGTCCGGGAGGCCGAATGATGAGAATTGGCCGGTCGATCTTTTCAGCGGCGGCGATGGTCGCCGCGTGCTGGCTGGCGCAGGGCGAGGCCACCGCTCAAGACGCGCCGAAGGTTTATCGCGTCGGCCTGCTCACCTCCGGGCCGCCGGGCGTCGGACTCCTCGGCCCGGAGCTGGTCCGGGACTTCGTGCGGCGCGGCTACGTGCCCGACAAGACCATCGCCTTCGAGCCCCGGGCGGCGCAAGGCAAAATCGACCTGTTGCCGGCGCTCGTCGAGGAATTGGTGGCGAGCCACGTCGATGTGATCATCACCGTGAGCTATCCGGCGGCGATCGCCGCCAAGGAGCATGCCGGCGGCATTCCGATCGTCGTCACGCTGTCGGGCGACCCGGTGGCCACCCATCTCGTCGACAGCCTGGCACGGCCGGGCGGCACCATCACCGGCGTCTCGGAGATCGCGACGGAGCTTTCCGCCAAGCGACTGCAGCTCCTGAAGGAGGCCGTGCCCGGCGTGCATTCGGTCGCGGTGCTGTGGAACGCCGATGATCTCGGCATGACCTTGCGCTACCGCGCGGCGGAGGAGGAAGCGGCGAAGCTCGGCATGGTCATCGTGCCGTTGGGCGTGCATGCGCCCGATGATTTCGATACCGCCTTCACGGAGATGACGAAGACGCCGCCGGACGCCATCCTGATGGTCACCGACGTCCTCACCAACCTCAACCGCAAGCGCGTCATCGATTTTGCCGCCGCGCACCATTTGCCGAGCATTTTCGAATACGATTCACTCGCCCATGACGGCGGCCTGATGGCTTACGGGCCGAACATGAGCGATATCATGGATCGCGCCGCCGGCCTCGCCGACCGCATCCTGCACGGCGCCAAGCCCGCCGATCTGCCGCTGGAGCTGCCGACGCGGTTCCAGTACGCCGTCAATCTCAAGACCGCGAAGGCCCTGGGCATCACGATTTCGGAGTCCGCCCAGCTCCGCGCCGACGACGTGATCGAATGAGCGCTGAACCGCCGGCCGGCGCTGACCGGCCGAGACGACCGCTGTTCCAAAAATACTTCCTTGCGCTGTTCATCGCCGTCGTCGTGCCGCTGCTGGCGAGCGGCGCGATCGAGGCCTGGTTCGGCTATCGCGACGAGCGGACCAACATCAGCCAGCGGCTCAGAACCGAGGCCAATGCGGCGGCCGGCAAGATCCAGGCCTTCCTCGACGACATCCGCGATCAGCTCGAATGGACGGTGCAGCTTCCGTGGAGCGAGGGCTCGGACGAGCGCCATCGCTACGACGTGCTGCGCCTGCTGCGCCAGGTGCCGGCGATCGTCGATGTCGTGCTGGTCGACGGCAAGGACATCGAGCGGCTGCACGCCTCGCGCACCGATCCCGACATCGTCAATAGCGGGACCGACCATGCCGACGACCCGGCCTATCTGGGGGCCCGCGCGGCGGGCGTCTGGTACGGGCCCGTGACCTTGCACAAGGGCTCCGAGCCCTACATGACCATCGCCGTGGCCGGCAGCCGGGAGAGCGCGGGCGTAACCATCGCCGTGATCAATCTGAAGCTGATCTGGGACGTGATCTCCGCCATCCATGTCGGCACCGCCGGCGACGCCTTCGCGCTCGACCGCGAGGGGCATCTGGTCGCTCATCCGGATATCAGCCTGATGCTGCGCGGCGAGGACGACGCAGCGGTGGCCGCGCTGCGCCGATTGCAGCAAGCGTCGCTCGCCGCCGGCGATGAAGCGGTCGCCGGCGCGGATGCCGGGCATCGGACCGTGCTCGCCGCCATGGCGCGGGTTGCCGGCCCGGACTGGATGGCGTTCGTCGAGCAGCCGACCGTGGAGGCGCTGGCGCCGCTGCGCCGGGCGCTGTGGCGCACGGCGATTCTGGTGCTGCTCGGCGCGCTCTTCGCGGCCGCGCTCGCCTGGCTGCTGGCCCGGCGGATGACGGGCCCCATCCGCCTCCTCGAAGAGGGCGCAGCACTCATCGGCGCCGGCCGGTTCGACCAGCCCATCCATATCGCGACGGGCGACGAGCTGGAGCGGCTCGCGGCGCGGTTCAACCAGATGGCGGGCGAGCTTGCGCTGTCGCAGGAGCGCTCGGAACGCATCGCCCGGCTGAAGCGCTTCCTCTCGCCGCAGGTGGCGGAGCTGGTCGAGCAGGCGGGGCAGGACGAGGCGCTCGCCGGACATCGCGCCGAAGTGGTGGTGCTGTTCTGCGATCTGCGCGGCTTCACCGCCTTTTCCGCCGCCGCCGCGCCGGAAAAGATCATGAGCGTGCTCGGCGACTATTATGAAGCGCTGGGCGCGATCATCGTGCGCTACGAGGCGACCCTGACCTCGTTCTCGGGCGACGGGCTGATGCTCCTGCTGAACGCTCCCATGCGCTGCCCCGACAACCCGGCCGAGCGCGCTGTGCGCATGGCGGTCGACATGCAGCAGGCGGTCCAGGCCCTGATCGTCGGCTGGCGCCGGCGCGGCTATCAGGTCGGCTTTGGCGTCGGGCTCGCCCGGGGTGAGGCGACGGTCGGGCGCATCGGCTACGAAGGCAGGCTCGACTACACCGCCATCGGCAGCGTCACGAACCTGGCCTCGCGGCTCTGCGCCGCCGCCGAGGATCGCCAGATCCTGATCGACGAAGCGGCCGCCGCATCGGTCAGCGGCACGATCGCGCTCGAGTCCCTGGGGACGCGCCGCCTCAAAGGCTTCGACGAGGCGGTGCCGGTATTCACGGTCGGCAAGACGATCATCACGGGCGAGATCGACTCAAGAGTGGGAACCTAGCCGGCGCGCGCGGGCGCCCATAAAGGAGGGCAGAGTACGCTTCTACGCACGCCCGAGGCGCGCCGCGCATTTTTTCAAGGACCGCCCGCACCGCCTCTGCCACACTGCGGCGGACGCGCCAGGAGCCTGCCATGCAAGCAAGACCGAGCCACCTCCCGGAAGGATATCACACGCTTACCCCTTACCTCATCGTCGACGGCGCGGCGCGTGCCATTGCCTTCTACAAGGCAGCCTTCGGCGCGGTCGAGGTGCTGCGCCTCGACGGGCCCGGCGGCACCATCGGCCATGCCGAGATCGTCATCGGCGACAGCCGCCTCATGCTCGCCGACGAGCATCCGGAATTCGACGCGCAAAGCCCCCGGCGCCTCGGCGGCTCGCCGGTCACGCTCCATCTCTATGTCGACGACGCCGATGCTTGGATCGCGCGCGCGGTCGCCGCCGGCGCCAGCCCCACCCGGCCGGTCGAGAATCAGTTCTACGGCGACCGCATCGGCGGGATCAGGGATCCCTTCGGCTATGTCTGGTGGTGCGCGACGCGGAAGGAGACCCTGACGCCGGACGAGCTGCGCCGGCGCTCGGAGGAGCATCTGCGCCGGGCGCGCGGCGGCTGACGCCGCGGCGCGATCAACCGATGCGCAGCAGCCAGACGCGGTCGTCGTTGGCCGAGCAGCTACCCCAGCGCGTCGTGGTATCGCGCACGCTGACGCGGCCCACCGTCCGGCCAAGCTGAAGCGCGAGCCGGCGGGCGCGGCGGCATGATCGGCACCGGCAACGGCACGCCGCTTCAGGCGCGGCTTCCCGGCACCGAGCGCGCCAAGCCCGGCGAGCGAATGCCGCTCTCCTTCGACCCGCGCCGGCTCTCTCTTTTCGACCGCGAGACCGGCACGCGGGCATGAGGGAGCATCGGCGCGCGCCGCTCAGCCCTTGGGGCCGGGGGCGCGCGCATGGAGATGCGCCGCCTCGCCGCCGGCTTCCGCCAGCAGCCGCAGCGCCGCCGCCTCGCTCCGGGGGTCGTCGACGCGCACCCAGAGCAGCACCGCCCCCGCGTTGAGCGCGGCGGCGAAGGCGGCGCTGTGCTCATTGGCGGCGATCCGATCGAGCACCTCCTTCAACGCGGCGCCGCCGAGCCCCGCCGCGATCACCGCGGCGATGGTGGCACCGACCGGCCCGGTCGAGAGCAGCACGATGCCGGCAACCGTGAGCGGCGCGAGATAGCCGACCTCGTCGGTGAGCCCGGCGAAGAGGCTGGCGCCGGGCTTGCCGGGATAGCCCGGCAGCTCGCCCGCCACTTCGAGCGAATCATGACTGGCCAGCACCGAGAGATCGGCGGGCTTGAAGCCGGCATCGAGCAGCGCCGCCACCGCGCGGCGCAGCGCCGCCTTGTCGGCAAAAGAAGCGACCGCCTCGCGGATGACGGCGGAAGAGGGCTGGTCGTGGGGGCGGGCCATGGCGCTGTCTTGTCCTTCCGCATCCGTGCTAGGTTGACCGCGGCCTTAGGTCAAACGCCCGCCGCCGGCAACCCCTTCGTTTCGCGATGAACGATACCGCACCGCGCCCTGCTCCCGACAGTGCCTTGCGCGCGGCCATCGAGCCGCCGCCCCCGCCGGAAGCGGCGACGCCGGCCATGGCGCAATACCTCGAGCTGAAACGCCAGCATCGCGACTGCCTGCTGTTCTACCGCATGGGCGATTTCTACGAGCTGTTCTTCGAGGATGCCGCCAAGGCGGCGGCGGCGCTGGACATCCAGCTCACCAAGCGCGGCCGGCACGAAGGCGAGGACATCCCGATGTGCGGCGTGCCGGTGCATGCCGCCGAGAGCTATCTCGCGCGCCTCATCCGCCAGGGCTTCCGCGTCGCCGTCTGCGAGCAGATGGAGGACCCGGCCGAGGCGAAGAAGCGCGGCAGCAAGGCCGCCATCCGCCGCGCCGTGGTGCGCATCGTCACCCCCGGCACGCTCACCGAGGAGACGCTGCTCGACGCCCGGCGCAGCAATTACCTGGCGGCGCTGGCCGACGCCGCGGGCGAGCTGGCGCTGGCCTGGCTCGAGCTTTCGACCGGCGCCTTCCGCCTGCAAGCGGTGACCGCGGCCGGGCTCGGCGCGGCGCTGGCCCGGCTCACGCCCGGCGAGGTGCTGGTGCCCGACCGGCTGCTGCAGCGCCGGGAGGTCGTCGAGCTGCTCGGCGACTGGCAGAGCCGGCTGACGCCGCTGCCCGACGCGCGCTTCGACAGCGAGAACGGAAGAAAGCGCCTCGAGGCGCTTTACGGCGTGCGCGCCCTCGACGGCTTCGGCAGCTTCAGCCGCGCCGAGCTCGCCGCCGGCGGCGCGCTGGTCGACTATGTCAGCCTGACGCAGCAAGGGAAGGCGCCGCTGTTGCAGCCGCCGCGCCGGCTCGGCGCCGGCGCGGTGATGGAGATCGACGCCGCCACCAGGCGCAATCTCGAGCTCACCGAGACGCTCGCGGGCGAACGCCGCGGCAGCCTGCTCGCCACCATCGACCGCACCGTCACCGGCGCCGGCGCGCGGATGCTCGCCGAGCATCTGGCGGCGCCGCTCACCGATCCCCGCGCCATCGCGCTCCGGCTCGACGCGGTGAGCTTCCTCGTCGAGGACGAGCGCCTGCGCCAGGACCTGCGCGAGGCGCTGAAGCGCTGCGCCGACATCGAGCGCGCCATGGCGCGCCTCGCGCTCGGCCGCGGCGGTCCGCGCGATCTCGCGGCGTTGCGCGATACGCTCGCAGCGAGCGCCGAGTTCCGCCGGCTGCTGCAAGCGGCGCCGGCAAAGCCGCGCCTGCTGGAGCGCGCCGAAGGCGATCTCGGCGAGCACGGCGCTTTCGTCGCGCATCTCGCCCGGGCGCTTGCCGCCGAGCTGCCGCTGATCGCCCGCGACGGCGGCTTCATCGCCGCGGGCTACGCGGCGGAGCTTGACGAGCTGCGCTCGCTGCGCGACGAAAGCCGGCGCCGGATCGCCGCGCTCCAGGCGCGCTATGCCGGCGAGACAGGCGTCGCCTCGCTCAAGATCCGCCACAACAACGTGCTGGGCTATTACGTCGAAGTGACGGCGGTCCATGCCGAGAAGCTGAAGGAGCGCTTCATCCACCGCCAGACCATGGCGGGCGCCATGCGCTTCACCACGCCGGAGCTTTCCGAGCTCGAGAGCCGGATCGCCTCGGCCGCCGACCGCGCCGTGGCGATGGAGCTCAAATTCTTCGACGACCTTGTCCAGGCGGCGATGGCGCGCGCCGGCGAGATCGCGCGCACCGCGACCGCGCTCGCCCGCCTCGACGTCGCGGCGGCGCTCGCCGAGCTTGCCCAGAGCGAGCGCTATTGCCGCCCGTCGATCGATGACGGGCTCGGCTTCGCCGTCGCCGGCGGGCGCCATCCCGTGGTCGAGGCGGCGCTGCGCCAGGCCGGCGGCCCGGGCTTCGTCGGCAATGACTGCGATCTGAAGCCGGGCCAGCGCCTCTGGCTGCTCACGGGACCCAACATGGCGGGCAAGAGCACCTTCCTGCGCCAGAACGCGCTCATCGCCATCCTCGCCCAGGCCGGCTCCTTCGTGCCGGCCGAGCGCGCCGAGATCGGCGTCGTCGACCGCCTCTTCAGCCGCGTCGGCGCCGCCGACGATCTCGCGCGCGGCCGCTCCACCTTCATGGTGGAGATGGTCGAGACCGCCTCGATCCTCAATCAGGCGGGCGAGCGCGCCTTGGTCATCCTCGACGAGATCGGCCGCGGCACCGCCACGTTCGACGGCCTCTCCATCGCCTGGGCGGCGGTGGAGCATCTGCACGGCGTCAATCGTTGTCGCGCGCTGTTCGCCACGCACTATCACGAGCTCACCGCGCTCGCGGCGAAGCTCGAGCATCTCGCCTGCTACACCATGCGCGTCAAGGAATGGCAGGGCGACGTGGTGTTCCTGCACGCGGTGGCGCCGGGCGCGGCCGACCGCTCCTATGGCATCCATGTGGCAAAGCTCGCGGGCCTGCCGGCCGCGGTGGTGGAACGCGCCGAGGAAGTGCTGGCGCTCCTGGAAAAAGGCGAGCAGAGCGGCGCGCTGGCCCGGCTTGCCGAGGATCTGCCGCTCTTCACCGCGGCGCGCCCTTCCGGCCGCGCCGAGGCCAAGCCATCGGCCGTTGAGGGGACGTTGCGCGATATCGAACCCGATGCGCTCAGCCCGCGCGCAGCGCTGGAGCTGATCTACAAGCTCAAGGGATTGCTGCCGCCTTAGCGGTGGCGGCTTTCCGCGCTCTCGGGAGGCGCTCTATGGATCGGGACGACAAGAACCGAGGGGGGATACCGTGCACAAATGGATGCATGCCGCTTGCGCCGCGGCGGCATCGCCGTCGCGATGCCGAGCCAGGCGGCCGAGCCGGTGACAAGCCAACCGACCGGGATCATCGCCACGCCGCCGACCGGCGATGGCGCGCCCGAGGCCAAGATCACCGTCGACGGCTCGAGCGAGCATGTGCCGAAGGCGAGGCAGGCGCCGCACATCGATGCCGGGACGGTGCACCGCACGCGGAATCCGAGCGGCCGGCCGCTCGGCGACAAGCCGGAATAGGCGACAGGTGAGTCTTTCCGCGACGATCGTCTTTGTCGCGGCGGTCGCCGTCGCCATGGCCAGCCCGGGGCCGGCGGTGGTGAGCCTCCTGGCGCGCGTCGTGGCGCTGGGCGCCGGGCGCGGCAGCGTCGCTTTCGCGGCGGGGCTGGTGCTGGGCGACGTCTTCTGGTTCGCCTGCGCCGTCTTCGGCGTCGCGGCGCTCGCCGCCGCGGCGCATGTGATCATGGTCGCGCTCAAATACCTGGGCGCGGCCTATCTCGCCTTTCTCGGCTGGCGGCTGTGGACGGCGCCCGCCGCCGCGCCCGCCGCCGAGACGCCGCGGCGGCAGGGCTGGGGAGCGTTCTTCGGCGGCTTTTCGTTGGCGCTCGCCAATCCCAAGACGATGATGTTCTATCTGGCGCTGCTGCCGACGCTGGTCGATCTCGCGGCGCTCGGCCTGCCGGGCTTCCTCGAACTGACGCTGCTGCTGATCGTGGTCTACGGCGCCGTGCTCGGCGGCTACATCGCCGCCGCCGGCCACGCCCGCCGCCTTCTCGCCGCGCCCGCCGCGCGCCGGGCCATCAACCGCGGCAGCGGCACGGTGATGCTCGGCACCGCGGTCTTCGTCGCGACGCGGCGGTAGCGGCACCGACGCCGCCCGCCGCGCCTCTCATGCCCGGTCGATGCGGGCGAGATAGCAGCCGCGCGGCGCGAAATGCGCGTGGACATAGGCGACGTCGACACGCCCCAGCAGGCGCTCGAGCGCCGGCCGCGCGGCGCTGCCGGGCACGATATCGGCATCGACCATCATGTCGCCTTCGTCATAGGCGCGCAGCGACAGCGCGGCGCTGTCGGCAAGCGCCGGCGGCAGCTCGTCGATGCGATCGAAGGTCTCGCGCGCCTTCTCGCGCACGAAGATCGGACCCGAGGCGCGGAACGGCGAATGCGGCGCGGGCTGGTGCGTATAGGCGAGCAGGATCGCCGTCTCGCCTGGCGGCGTGAAACCAAGGCTGACGCGGCAGGGCATGCGCGCTCCCGCCATCGGCGCCCGGCAGCGCCGGAAGCCGCGGGCCAGCAGCTCGGCATCGCTCAGCGCGAAGAGCGGCGTGAATTCGGAAACCGACAGGCCGGATACACGAAAGCTCATGGGGACGCTCCATCATCGTGAAGTCCGGCTTTGTCGCATGAAGGCGGCGGCGCGCTCTATCCGGTTCCGGCGGCGAATTCCGCGGTACGAGGGAAATAACGCGCGCGGCATCCGCGCCGTGCGTCCTTCGAGACGCGATGCTTCGCATCGCTCCTCAGGATGAGGCGAGAGTGAATCGGGCATCGTCCGTCGGTGCCATTCTCGATGCGTCCTCATCTGAGGAGCGCCCGAAGGGCGCGTCTCGAAGGACGCACGGTGCGGCTTTCGCGGCTGCTTACGCAACCGCCGCCGCCGAGCGCCGCGTGGCCGCGGCTAGAACATCCCGTTCGGGTTCGCCGCCTGCTCCGGGATCGGCTGGACCACGTCCCAATGCTCGACGATCTTGCCGCGCTCGAGCTTGAAGATGTCGACGATGGCGTTGCCGCGCGTGCCGGGCTCGCGCACGGCATGGACGTGCAGGATGACGTAGTCGCCGTCGGCAAAGACCTGCTTGATCTCGCTGTGCGACTGCGGGAATTTCTCGCGCAGGAAGTCGATGAAACGCTTGAAGCCTTCGGGCCCGTCGGCGGCGTTGGGATTGTGCTGGGTGTAGCGCGGCCCGAAATACTGCGAGGCTTTGGCAAAATCTTTCTGGTTGATGCCCGCCTCGTAGAAGGCGATCACGGTCTTCTTGTTCGCCTCCTGCCTGGGACCGGCAAAAGCTGGCGCCGCGGCCAGCAGGCAAAGGGTGAAAACGACAGCCAGCGCGCGCATCGATCCTCCGGAGGTGCGGGTTGCGGGGATCGGCATCCTAAACGGAACCGGAAGCCGGCGGTAGCGGTCCCCCCGGCCCGCGGCTAGACTGAAGCCATGAGCCAGCAGGTCCAGCGCCAGCGCGAGATCATCGACCGGCGGGCGCTGTCGGCGGCGCTCGACGCGCTGGCCGCGGAGGCGGCGGAGCCGCCGCGGGCGCGGGTGGTCGAGCTGCTGCGCCAGGCGCTGCGCCAGGGCCGCGCCGAGATCCGCCAGCGCTTCGAGCAGGACGGCAACGGCGCCGACACGGTGCGCGGCCTGAGCTTCCTGACGGACCAGCTCCTGCGCGTGCTCTACGACTTCGTCGGCCGCCACGTCTATCCGCTGGCCAATCCCACCGCCGGCGAGCACATGACGGTGGCCGCGGTGGGCGGATACGGCCGCGGCGAGCTCGCGCCCTATTCCGACATCGACCTGCTGTTCCTGCTGCCCTACAAATCGACGCCGCATACCGAGCAGGTCGTGGAGTACATGCTCTACGCGCTGTGGGATCTCGGGATCAAGGTCGGACAGGCGACGCGCTCGATCGAGGAGACGCTGCGCCACGCGCAGGCCGACCTCACCATCCGCACCGCCGTGCTCGAGGCGCGCTACATCTGGGGCGACCAGAATTTGTTCGCCGATTTGCGGCGCCGCTTCGAAAGCGAGATCATCCGGCGCAGCGCGGCCGAGTTCGTGCAGGCGAAGCTCGCCGAGCGCGACCAGCGCCACCAGCGCATGGGCGACAGCCGCTACGTCGTCGAGCCCAACGTCAAGGAGGGCAAGGGCGGCCTGCGCGATTTGCAGACGCTGTTCTGGATCGCCAAATACATCTACCGCGTCGACGACGTCGAGAAGCTGGTGGAACAGGGCGTTCTGTCGGGCAAGGAGGCGCATCGCTTCGAGCGCGCGCAGAACTTCCTCTGGACCGTGCGCTGCCACCTCCACTATCTCACCGACCGCGCCGAGGACCGCCTCACCTTCGACCGGCAGAGCGAAGTCGGGCGCCGCATGCGCTATACCGACCATGCCGGCTCGCGCGGCGTCGAGCGGTTCATGAAGCACTATTTCCTCATCGCCAAGGACGTCGGCGACCTGACCCGCATCTTCTGCGCCCAGCTCGAGCTGGAGCAGGAGCGCCGGCCGCGCTTCGCCTGGCGGCCCTGGAAGCCGCGCAAGCGCTCGATCGAGGGCTTCATCGTCGACGCCGGCCGGCTCGACGTGGCGCATGACCGGGCGTTCTGCGACGAGCCCATCAACATGCTGCGGCTCTTCCGCGTGGCGCAGGAGCAGGACCTCGACATCCACCCGCACGCGCTGCGCCTCATCACCCGGTCGCTGCGGCTGATCGACGCGAGGCTCCGCGCCGATCCCGAGGCGAACCGGCTCTTCATGGAGATGCTGACCTCGCGCCAGGAGCCGGAGATCACGCTGCGCCGCCTCAACGAGGCCGGCGTGTTCGGCCGCTTCGTGCCGGATTTCGGCCGCGTCGTCGCGCAGATGCAGTACGACATGTACCACGTCTACACCGTCGACGAGCACACCATCTTCGCCATCGGCATCCTCGCCAAGATCGAGGCGGGCGCGCTCGCCGAGGAGCTGCCGCTCGCCACCGAGCTCATCCGCACCATCGACAGCCGGCGCGCGCTCTACGTCGCGGTGCTGCTGCACGACATCGCCAAGGGCCGCGGCGGCGACCATTCGGAGCTGGGGGCGCAGCTCGCCGAGCGCCTGGGGCCGCGGCTCGGGCTCAGCGCCGAGGAGACCGAGACGGTCTCCTGGCTGGTGCGCTTCCATCTGCTGATGAGCAACACCGCCTTCAAGCGCGACATCGACGACCGGCAGACCATCCGCGACTTCGCCCAGCGCGTGCAGTCGCCCGAGCGCTTGAAGCTGCTGCTCATTCTCACCGCGGCCGACATCCGCGCGGTCGGGCCCAAGGTGTGGAACGGCTGGAAGGCGACCTTGCTGCGCGAGCTCTATCACCGCGCCGTGGCGGAGATGTCGGGCGGGCTGGTGGCCGACCGGCGCGACCAGCGCATCGTCGCGGCGCAGCAGGCGGTGCGGGCGCTGCTGCCGGATTTCTCGCCGCCCGAAATAGACGCCTTCATCGCCAAGGGCTATCCCTCCTACTGGCTTTCCTTCGACCCGCAGACCCAGGCGCGCCACGCGCGCCTCACGCGCGAGGCCGAGCGCAGCGGCGCGCCGCTTACCGTGGACACGCGCGTCGACGCCGGCCGCGCCGTCACCGAGGTCACGCTCTATACCGCCGACCATGCCGGCCTGTTCTCGCGCATCGCCGGGGCGCTGGCGCTCGCCGGCGCCAACATCGTCGACGCCAAGATCCTGACGCTGACGAACGGTATGGCGCTCGACACCTTCACCGTGCAGGACCACGCGGGCGGCGCCTTCGACCGGCCGGACAAGCTCGCCAAGCTCGCCGTTCTCTTCGAGAACGTGCTGTCCGGCCGGGTCAAGCCGCATATCGAGCTGGCCAAGCCCGGCGCCATCCCCAGCCGCACCCGCGTCTTCACCGTGCCGCCGCGCGTGCTCATCGACAACCAGGCGAGCCGCACCCATACCGTGATCGAGGTGAACGGCCGCGACCGGCCGGCCCTGCTGTTCGAGGTGACGCGCGCGCTCACCGGCCTCAATCTGCAGATCTCGAACGCCAAGATCTCGACCTACGGCGAGAAGGTGGTCGACGTCTTCTACGTCAAGGATCTCTTCGGCCACAAGGTCGAGCACGAGCAGCGCCTCAAGGACATCCGCGAGCGGCTGCTCGAGGTGATGGGCGACCGCAGCAAGTCGCAGGTGGCGGCGGAGTAGGCGCGACGCGACAGCGTCGTCGCCGGCGGGCGGCAGCGGTTGCGCCAGCAACCGCGAGAGCCCGCCTGCGAATAGCGCCTTTAGGCGCTATTCGCGGAGATCCTCGAAGAATTCCTTCACCCGCGCGAAGAAGCCTTCGCTTTCGGGGTGCGTGGGCTTGCTGTCGCCGGATTTGTCGAACTCGCGCAGCAGCTCCTGCTGGCGCTTCGTGAGGTTGACCGGCGTCTCCACCACCACCTGCACGTACATGTCGCCGCGCGCGCCCGAGCGCAGCACCGACATGCCCTTGCCCTTCAAGCGGAACTGGTGGCCGCTTTGCGTGCCGGCGGCGATGGCGACCTTGGCGCGGCCGCCATCGATGGTCGGCACCTCGATCGTGCGGCCCAGCGCCGCGTTCGGCATCGAGATCGGCACCCGGCAATGGATGTTGGCGCCGTCGCGCTGGAAAAAGCGGTGCGGCTTCACCGCGAGGAAGATGTAGAGATCGCCCGGCGCGCCGCCGCGCAGCCCCGCCTCGCCCTCGCCGGCGAGCCGGATGCGCGTGCCGTCCTCGACGCCCGAGGGGATGCTGACGGAGAGCGTCTTCTCCTTGCGCGCGCGGCCCTGGCCGCCGCAGTGCCGGCAGGGATTCTCGATGACGCGGCCGGCGCCGTGGCAGGCGGGACAGGTGCGCTCGATGGTGAAGAAGCCCTGCTGCGCGCGCACGCGGCCGTTGCCGTAACAGGTGGGGCAGCTCACCGGCTTCGAGCCGGACTCGGCGCCGCTGCCGCCGCAGTGCTCGCACGGCGCCATGGTCGGCACGCGCACCGTGGTCTGGCGTCCCTTGAAGGCTTCCTCGAGCGTGATCTCGAGATTGTAGCGGAGATCGTTGCCCCGGGCATTGGCGCCCTGGCCGCGCCGTCCGCCCATGAACTCGCCGAACATCTCGTCGAAAATGTCGGCGAAGCCGGCGGCGAAGCCGAAATTGTCGGCGCCGGGCCCGCCGCGGCCGCCATTCTCGAAGGCGGCATGGCCGAAGCGGTCATAGGCGGCGCGCTTCTGCTCGTCCTTGAGGACGTCGTAGGCTTCGCTGAGCTCCTTGAATTTATGCTCGGCCGCCTTGTCCCCGGGATTGCGGTCGGGGTGATACTGCATGGCGAGCTTGCGGTAGGCCTTTTTCAGATCATCGGCCGAGGCGTTTTTCGCCACGCCCAGGAGCTCGTAAAAATCCTTCTTCGCCATGCGCCCCGCAACCCTTAGCACGCGACCGCCCCGATGCGAGGATCAGCGCCTCGCAGCGGGGCGGCTCGCCCGACCTCGGCGGCGGCTCAAGCCGAGCCGCGCTTCTTCTCGTCGACTTCCTCGAAATCGGCGTCGACGACCTTCTCGCCGCCCGCCGCGCCCGGCCCGCCGGCCGAGCCCGGGCCGCCGGCCGAGCCGCCGGGTTGCGGCCCGCCTTGCGCGGCCTGCGCCTTGTACATCGCCTCGCCGATCTTCATCGAGGCCTGGCCCAGCGTCTGGGTCTTGGCCTTGATCTGATCGACATTGCCGCTCTCGACCGCCGATTTGAGGTCGCGGATCGCCGCCTCGACCGCGTCGCGCTCGCCCGAGGGCAGCTTGTCGCCGGCCTCCTTGAGCGTGCGCTCGGTGGTGTGGATGAGGCTTTCCGCGTGGTTCTTGGCCTCGACCAGCTCGCGGCGCTTCTTGTCCTCCTCGGCATGCGCCTCGGCGTCCTTGACCATCTTCTCGATGTCGACGTCGGAGAGGCCGCCCGAGGCCTGGATGCGGATCTGCTGCTCCTTGCCGGTGGCCTTGTCCTTGGCCGAGACCGAGACGATGCCGTTGGCGTCGATGTCGAAGGTGACCTCGACCTGCGGCATGCCGCGCGGCGCCGGCGGCAGGCCCACCAGGTCGAACTGGCCCAGCAGCTTGTTGTCCGCCGCCATCTCGCGCTCGCCCTGGAAGACGCGGATGGTGACCGCGGTCTGGTTGTCCTCGGCGGTGGAGAAGATCTGGCTCTTCTTGGTCGGGATCGTCGTGTTGCGGTCGATGAGGCGCGTGAACACGCCGCCCAGCGTCTCGATGCCGAGCGACAGCGGGGTCACGTCGAGCAGCAGCACGTCCTTGACCTCGCCCTTCAGCACGCCCGCCTGGATGGCGGCGCCGACGGCGACCACCTCGTCCGGGTTGACCGAGCGGTTGGGCTCCTTGCCGAAGAACTGCTTCACCACCTCGATGACCTTGGGCATGCGCGTCATGCCGCCGACCAGGATGACCTCGTCGATCTCGGAGCCCTTGAGCCCGGCATCCTTCAGCGCGTTGCGGCAGGGATCGATGGTCTTCTGGATGAGGTCGTCGACCAGCGCCTCGAGCTTCGCCCGGGTCAGCTTGATGTTGAGATGCTTGGGCCCGGTCTGGTCGGCGGTGATGAAGGGCAGGTTGACCTCGGTCTGCATCGAGGAGCTGAGCTCGATCTTGGCCTTCTCCGCCGCCTCCTTGAGGCGCTGCAGCGCGAGGCGGTCGTTGCGCAGGTCGATGCCCTGCTCCTTTTTGAACTCGTCGGCGAGGTAGTCGATGATGCGCTTGTCGAAATCCTCGCCGCCGAGGAAGGTGTCGCCGTTGGTCGCCTTGACCTCGAAGACGCCGTCGCCGATCTCCAGCACCGAGATGTCGAAGGTGCCGCCGCCGAGGTCATAGACCGCGATCGTGCCGGTCCCCTTCTTCTCCAGCCCATAGGCCAGCGCCGCCGCCGTCGGCTCGTTGATGATGCGCAGCACTTCGAGCCCGGCGATCTTGCCGGCGTCCTTGGTCGCCTGGCGCTGGCTGTCGTTGAAATAGGCGGGAACCGTGATCACCGCCTCGCTGACGCTCTCGCCGAGATAGGCTTCCGCCGTCTCCTTCATCTTCTGCAGGATGAAGGCGCTGATCTGGGAGGGCGCGTATTTCTTGCCGCGGCTCTCCACCCAGGCGTCGCCATTGTCGCCCTGGATGATCTTGAAGGGGACGAGATCCATCTCCTTCCTGACCATCGGGTCGGTCATGCGCCGGCCGATCAGCCGCTTGACGCCGTAGAAGGTGCCGTCGGGATTGGTCACCGCCTGGCGCTTGGCCGCCTGGCCCACCAGACGCTCGCCGCTCTCGGTGAAGGCGACCATCGAGGGCGTGGTGCGCATGCCCTCGGCGTTCTCGATCACCTTCGCGTTCTTGCCCTCCATCACGGCGACGCAGGAATTCGTCGTGCCGAGATCGATACCGATTACTTTCGCCATAGCCACCTCTTGTTGCAGCAGGATCCCGCAGCCCCTGGCGGCACCGCGTGGACCCCCCTTAGCTTCGCTCCGTTGCGCCCATTTCCCCCTGGCGGGCAGGGTTTATATATGGATGGCCGGGCCGTGCTACAACGGCACGGCCGGCCATTCCGGCAAATCCCGCGCTGCGCCGGGATATGGGGAGGGAGCCGGCGGCAATGCAAGGCACGCCGCTTCGGGCGAGGGGCCGCCGCCTCATCGCCAGAAGTGCGCATGCACATAGAAGGCTAACTTATAGTTCTATCAATCGAGGCTGTTCCGCCCGTCCGGCGCCCGCTGCCGGCCGAGCCCATAAGCGCGACGTCGAGCGCCATTGCGGGGGCAGGGCAGGGCGGCGGCGGTCTTCCGCGACGCTCATTCCGGCGCCGGCAGCACCGCCTCGATCAGCGCGGTGCCGCTGAACGGCTTTTGCAGCGTGGCATTGGCGCCGATCAGCCGGGCAAAGCGAAGATAGGCGCTGCCTCCCTGGGGGCCGCCGCCGGAGATGGCGACGATGCGGAGGTCGGGAAAGCCGTTCCTGACGAGCTCGATCAATTCCAGCCCTTCGATCTCGGGCATGACGAGATCGGTCACCAGCACCGTCACCGGCCGCTCCGCCAGCCGGTCCAGCGCCGAGCGCCCGTTGCTCTCGACGATCACCTCGAAGCCGGCGAGATCCAGGACTTGGCGCATGAAGAGCCGATAGGACAAGTCGTCGTCGACGACCAGGGCAACCGGTCGTGCTGCGGTCTCAGACATTGTCCATCTCCTCGAACGGGAGGTCGAAGCGGGGGAAGCGCTGCGTTGTCGCGACCACCTCCGCGGCGCTGGCGGCGGCGGCCTTGGCGTCGTCATGGAGCTGGTTCATGCGCTCGCGCACGACGTGGCAACTTTCGCTGATCTGCCTCAGGCTCGCCGCAAGGGCGCGGCAGGCGGTTACCAGCGTCCCGACGGCGATGGCGGCGTTGCCCGCGTCCAAGGCGGCGGGCGGCGGGGCGACGGGGGGACGGTAGTCGGCGAGCAGGATGATGTCGGCGGTCACGGCACGGCTCCTTGAGGTTCGTCCTCCCGTCTTCAAGCTCCGTGCCAGGCCGAAAACCGCAGAATTCCGCGCTTCGGAACGAGGCCGTTCGCGGATCGCCCGGGCAATTTGCCAGCGGGGTTTGCGCGGCCCGCGCTTGCGCGAAAATTTAACCGCGATCGGTTATGGGTATTGCTCATGGGAGAATGATCATGCCCTGGCGTGCAGTCGCCGGCCGCCTCGACCTCGCCCTTTTCCTCTGCGGTGCCTTCCTCCTGCTGGCCGTTGCGGCGATGCTCACCGGCGGCAACGGAGCGCGGGTGCTGGCGCCGGCGGTCCTCGGCGCCGCCGCGCTGCTGACGGCGCGGCTTGCCTTCCTCGCCGCCAAGACCGACCGGCCCGCGCCGTCCCTTGCCGCGCTTGCCGGCGGCGAGACGCGGCAGCGCAGCGCCGGCGCAGCGCCCGCCGACGACAAAGGGAGCCCGACGCAGATCACCGCCGCGGCGCGCGAGACTGCCCGACGCCACGGCGGCGAGGAGCAACCGGCCGGCGCCAAACCGGTAACGCCGGCGAGCTTCGCCGCCGGGATCGAGCCCTCCTCCGCGAACGGCATGGTCCCGCCGCCGGGCGGCGCCGCGTTCGAGCGGGCGCGCTTTGGCCTGCTGGCCGAGGAGATCGGCGCCGGCCCGGCGGACGGGCTGGTCGAGGTCTTTCTCGGCGACACCGTGGAGCGCCTGGCGGCGATGCGCTCGCTGATCGCCGCGGGCGAGCGCAAGACGCTCGCGCGCGCGGCGCATTCCCTCAAGAGCGCGGCGGCGACTTTCGGCTTCGAGCGCCTTGCCGCGCTTGCCCGCGAGATCGAGGGCGCGGCCCCGCAAGCGCCGGAGCCGCGCCTGCTGGCCTTGGCGGAAGCCGCCGCCGAAGCGCTCGAGGACGGACGCCGCGCCTGGCAGGCGGACGCGCCCTAGCGCCTACTGCGCCGCCGGCGCGGCCCAGCTCTGCCGCTTGCGATAGATGGTGGAGACGTTGACGCCGAGGCGGATTGCCGCCTCGGTCATATTGCCGCCGCAAAGCTCGATCGCGTGCTCGATCGCCTGGCGCTCGAGCTGCGCCAGCGGCACGATCTCGTCCGCCGCCGCCGCCGTCGATGCCGATACCGGCGCCGGCTTTGCGGTGCGCGCCGCCTCGGCCGGGCGCTCGCCGTCGATGTCGGCCGGCAGCATCGCCTCGGTGACGAGATCGCCGTCATGAACGACGACCGTCTGGCGGATGACGTTCTGCAACTGGCGCACGTTGCCGGGCCAGGGCGAGGCGCAGAGCCGCGCTTCCGCCTCCGGGCTGAAGCCCTGAAAGCGCCGGCCCTCCTCGCGGCTGAACTCGGCCAGGAAATGCCGCGCCAGCAGCAGCACGTCGCTGCCGCGTTCGCGCAGCGCCGGCAATTGGATGGGAATGACGTGCAGGCGGTAATAGAGATCCTCGCGGAAACGGCCGGTCTCGACCTCGGCGAGCGGATTGCGGTTGGTGGCGCAGATGATGCGCGCATCGACCTTGCGGCTCTTGTCGCTGCCGACGGGCTGCACCATGCCGGTCTGGACGAAGCGCAGCAGCTTCACCTGGAGCGCCAGATCCATCTCGCAGAGCTCGTCGAGGAAGAGCGTGCCGCCATCGGCGCGGCTCGCCGCGCCCTCGCGATCGGCGGTGGCGCCGGTGAAGGCGCCCTTCACATGGCCGAAGATCTCGCTTTCCATCAGCTCCTTGGGCACCGCGCCGCAATTGAGCGCGACGAAGGCGCCTGCGCGGCGGGAGCCGCGGCGATGGATGGCCTCGGCGCAGACCTCCTTGCCGGTGCCGCTCTCGCCGGTGATGAAGACGGTGGAACGGCTCTTGGCGGCGAGGTCGATGACGCGATAGACCGCCTGCATGGAGAGGTCGGCGCCGATGAAGCCCTCGAACTTGTCGTCGCCGAGCTCGGTGCCGAGCGTCTCGACGATGCGCGAGAGCCGCCGGCGCTCGAGCGCGTTGGTCAAGGTGGTGACGAGGCGCTCGGCGTCGAACGGCTTCGCCAGGAAGTCCTGCGCGCCGGCGCGCATGGCGTCCACCGCGGCATTGATCGAGCCATGCGCGGTAATGACGATGAAGGCGGAGTCGAGCCCGGCCCCGCGCGCCCAGTCGATGAGATCGAGCCCGTTGCCGTCGGGCAGCTCGAGATCGAGCACCACCGCCGCCGGGCGCAGCGCCGCCAGCGCCTCCTTGGCCTTGGCCAAAGTCGCGGCGGCCTGCGCCCGCACCGGCGCGCTCTTGAGATATTCGAGATAGAGCTGGGCCAGCGGGGCGGTGTCCTCGACCAGCAGGACCAGCGGTTTGGCTTTTTGCGACACGGGGACCGGCTTCACGCGCTTACGGGGCAGCAGCGACCGAGCCTACCCCAAAGCGCTTAATATTCCCGAAACGGCGCGCGGTTTTTCCCGCGCCGCCCGCCGCGTGCCCGCCGCGCCGGAGGGCGGGACACGAGGCCCGCCGCCGGCCTTGACTTGGCTATATCTCTATAGGATATATATATCCGCAGGATATACCGGCGAGTCGGCTTCGACGAAAGAGGAGTCAACTCTGCCCATGCGGGCCAACCCGTCGGGAACGCCAAAATCGCGATGGATCATACGCACGAATTCTTCAAGCAATGCAATGGATTAAGATACATTTACCCGAACGGCTTTTGATACGAGATCGCGGTGAAAGAGATCGCGGTGAAAGAGATCGCGGCAACCGCGCGTCGTCCGGCGGGGCTGAAATATTCCTTGCCTTTTTTCGATGATCGAGACCGTTGCCCGGTGCGGTTCGACAACCGCCACGCGGCCAGGAAGCGCGGACGGCCCGGCCCGATTGCCTTCGATCACTGGCGCCGCTTCGGCGACGATCAACTCGTGCCGTACAAGTTCATCGACGCCGAAACGCTCATCGGCGATTTCTTCGAAGCCATCGATGCCCATCTGCCGCCGGAGCTTCGAGTTGGTGCGTGAGCCGATGCGAGAACGGCGCCGAAACCCGGGAGAATGGATATATTGAAATTGAAGCGACCGGTACGCCGGACGGGAAGCCGGCGCGGCACGCGCATCGGCCTCTCCTCGCCAAAGGAAATGCGGGAACGGCTTCTCGCCGCCGCGCGCGGCGAAAAGGCGTTCAAGCCCGGCGATCCCAAGATTTGGACGGGATCGCTGGACGCGCTGATGAGGGCGCTCACTCCCGAAAACCGGCATCTCCTGGCCGTGATCAGGCGGGAGCGCCCGCCCTCGGTCTCCGCGCTCGCCGAGCGGACCGGCCGCGAGCAAGGCAACTTATCTCGCACGCTCGGCAAGCTCGCGCGTTACGGGCTGGTTCGATTGGTGCCGGTCGGCAGGGAAAAGCGGCCGGAGGTCGCCGTAACCCTCCTCAAGATCGAATTGGATCTCGAGAACGATACCTACCAGATTGCGTCATAGGCCATTCGGATGGGGTGACTTACATCTTCCGTATGGCCGCGAGCGGAACGGCCGGCCCCTTTCACACCACCTCGTCGAAGCGCGGCGCGTCCGACGGCGGCTTGCTCTCGCCCTTGGCGACGGCGACCATCGCCGGCCGCAGCAGTCGGTCGTGCATGACGTAGCCGGGCTGCAGCACCTGCACCACCGTGCCCGGCGGCTGGCCGGTATTCTCGACCTCGAACATCGCCTGGTGCAGGTTGTGGTCGAAGCGTTCGCCGGCGGGATCGATGCGGCGGATGCCGTTGCGCTCGAAGGCGGCCAGCAGCTCGCGCTCGGTGGCGGCCACGCCCTGCAGGAGCGGTCGCATGCGCTCGTCTGCCGCCTGGTCGGCCGGCGCGCTGTCGAGCGCGCGGCGCAGATTGTCGGCGACGTTGAGCAGTTCTCGCGCCAGGCTCGCGCCGCCATATTTCAAGGCGTCGGCGCGCTCGCGCTCGGCGCGCCGGCGCACGTTCTCGGTCTCGGCCAGCGCGCGCAGCAGCCGGTCCTTGGTCTCGGCCAGCTCCGCCTCGGCGCGGGCGAGCCGCTCCTCGGCGCTTGCCGCCGCTGACGCCGGCGCGGCCTCGCCGTTGGGCGCCGTCTGGGCTTCGTTCCTGTCGTCGCTCATGTCGCTTATCCCAAGAGTTTTCCGATCATTTTCGCGGTGTAATCCACCAGCGGGATGATGCGCGCGTAGTTGATGCGCGTCGGGCCGATGACGCCGATCGCCCCCACCACCTGCTCGCGGCTGTTGGCGTAAGGCGCCACGATCATGGCGCAGCCGGCGACGCCGAAGAGCGGGTTGTCGGAGCCGATGAAGATCTGCACGCCGGCGCCTTCGCGCGTCGCGTCGAGCAGCCGCAGCATCGCCTCCTTGGTCTCGAGCATGTCGAAGAGCGCGCGCAGCCGCTCGAGATCGGCGAGCGCCGTCACGTCGTCGAGCAGATTGGCCTGGCCGCGCACGATGAGCGCGCTGCCTTCGCCGCCGCCGCCCCAGGAGGCGAGCCCGGCTTCGACCAGGCGCCGGGTCAGCTCGTCGAGCTGGGCGCGGTTGCTGTCGATATCGGCGGCGATCGCCGCCTTGGCCTCGTCGATGGTGTGGCCGACGAGGCGCGCGCTGAGATAGTTGCCCGCCTGCACCATGACCGAGGGCGGCGTGCCCAGCGGCGTCTCGATCAGGCGGTTCTCGACCAGCCCGTCCTCGGTCACCATGACCACCAGCGCGCGGCTCGGCGGCAGCGGCACGAACTCGATATGCTTCAAGGCACGCCGCTCGGTCTTGGGCGCCACCACCAGCCCGGCGCAATGCGACAGGCCCGAGAGCGCCGCCGTCGCCTCCTCGAGCGCTTGCGCCAGGCTCTTGCCGGTGGCCACCAGCCGGCCGTCGATGCTGGCGCGCTCCGCCTCGCTCAGGCCGCCGATCTCCAGGAGGCCGTTGACGAAAAGCCGCAGCCCCGCCTCTGTCGGCAGCCGTCCGGCCGAGGTGTGCGGCGCGAACAGCAAGCCGGCCTCCTCGAGATCGGCCATGACGTTGCGGATGGTGGCGGGCGAGAGATCGAGGCCGCTGCGGCGCGACAGCGTGCGCGAGCCGACCGGCTCGCCGGTCTCGACATAGGCATCGACGATCTGCCGGAAGATCTCACGGCTGCGCTCGTTAAGCTCCGTGACAACCGGCTTGGGGACGAGCGGCAGCCGTTCCGCGGCCATAAGCTCTCTCGGATATCCCTGGGGCGGCGGAAATGTAGGTAGGCCGCGGCGCAGCGTCAACCGCGGCGATGCTGGACGCGGGCCCGCCGCCGCATTAGCTTTCCGGCCCGACACGCCAGAAAGGCACAATGATGTCGCGCCCCTCCGGCCGCGCCCCGCATGAGTTGCGCCAGGTCCGCCTCGAGCCGGGCGCCGCCAAATATGCCGAAGGCTCCTGCCTGGCGATCTTCGGCGACACCCATGTGATCTGCACCGCCACGGTGGAAGAGAAGGTGCCGCCCTTCCTGCGCAACACCGGGCGCGGCTGGATCACCGCCGAATACGGCATGCTGCCGCGCTCGACCCATGAGCGCAGCGAGCGCGAGGCGGCGCGCGGGCGCCAGAGTGGCCGCACCCAGGAGATCCAGCGGCTGATCGGCCGCTCGCTGCGCGCGGTGACCGACCTCAAGGCCCTGGGCGAGCGGCAGATCCGCATCGATTGCGACGTGCTCCAGGCCGATGGCGGCACGCGCACCGCCGGGATCACCGGCAGCTATGTGGCGCTTCACGTCGCGTTGCAGAAGCTGGTGGCGGCGGGGAGCTTGCCGGCCTTGCCGCTCGGCGACGCGGTGGCGGCGATCTCTTGCGGCATCCATGACGGCGAGGCGGTGCTCGACCTCGACTATGCCGAGGATTCCAACGCCCAGGCCGACGCCAATTTCGTGCTCACCGGCGCCGGCGGCATCGTCGAGATCCAGGCCACCGCCGAGCATGCGCCCTTCGCCGAGCAGCGCTTCGCCGAGATGCTGGCGCTTGCCCGGCTCGGCATCGGCCAGCTCGTGCTGCTCCAGCGCCGCGTTCTCGGGCTTGTCTGATGGCGCGCCGCTTCGCCGGCGCGCGGCTGGTCGTCGCCACGCATAACAAGGGCAAGCTCGGGGAGATCGCCGCGCTGCTGCGCCCCTTCGCGATCGAGGTGGCGGGCGCCGGGGCGCTGGGCCTGCCCGAGCCGGAGGAGACCGGCGAGACCTTCGAGGCCAATGCGGCGCTCAAGGCGCGCGCCGCGGCGCAGGCGAGCGGCCTGCCGGCGCTCGCCGACGACAGCGGCCTGGCGGTGCCGGCGCTCGGCGGCGCGCCCGGCGTCCATTCCGCGCGCTGGGCCGGGCCGGAGCGCGATTTCGCGCGCGCCATGCGCGAGGTCGAGGCGCGGCTCGCCGGCCATGCCGACCGCAGCGCCCGGTTCGTCGCGGTGCTGGCGCTCGCCTGGCCCGACGGCCATGTCGAGACCTTTCGCGGCGAGGCGCCGGGGCATCTGGTCTTCCCGCCGCGCGGCACGCGCGGCTTCGGCTACGACCCGATCTTCGTGCCCGAGGGCGGCCGCGAGACCTTCGGCGAGATGGACCCGGCGCACAAGCATGCGATCAGCCACCGCGCCGACGCCTTCCGCAAGCTCGCGGCGGCGTGCTTCGCGCGCGAGGCGGAGGCATGACTCGCGCGATCCTCGCGCCGGCGGACGAAGAGGCGCTGGCGCTTTATATCCATTGGCCGTTCTGCGCCTCGAAATGCCCTTATTGCGACTTCAACAGCCATGTGCGCGAGACCATCGAGCAGCGGCGCTGGCGGAACGCGCTGCTGGCCGATCTCGACCACGCCGCCGGCGAGACCGGAGAGCGCGTTCTGGGCTCGATCTTTTTCGGCGGCGGCACGCCGTCGCTGATGGCGCCCGAGACGGTGGCGGCGCTGCTGGCGCGCGCGCAGGAGCGCTGGCGCTTCGCCGCCGACATCGAGATCACGCTCGAGGCCAATCCGAGCTCGGTCGAGGCGGCGCGCTTCGCGGCGCTGCGCGCCGCCGGCGTCAACCGGCTGTCGCTCGGCGTGCAGGCGCTCGACGACGCCGCGTTGCGCTTTCTCGGGCGCCGGCACGACCTCGCCGAAGCGCTGTCGGCGATCGCGCTGGCGCGCCGGCATTTCCCGCGCTTCTCCTTCGATCTCATCTACGCGCGGCCGGGACAGACGCTCGCCGCCTGGGAGGCGGAGATCGACCATGCGGCCGCGCTTGCCGGCGATCATCTCTCGCTCTACCAGCTTGGCATCGAGCCCGGCACCGCTTTCGCCCTTTCCCATGCGCGCGGCGATTTCGCCTTGCCCGAGGAGGATCTCGCCGGCGCCCTCTACGAGGCGACGCAGGCGCGGCTCGCCGGCGCCGGGCTTTTCGCCTATGAGATCTCCAACCACGCGCGGCCCGGCGGCGAGAGCCGGCACAATCTCGCCTATTGGCGCCAGGGCGATTACGCCGGGATCGGCCCCGGCGCCCATGGCCGGCTGACGCGGAACAGCCGCAGGACCGCGACGCGGCAATATCGCGCGCCGGAGACCTGGCTTGGCGCGGTCGAGGGTTGCGGCCATGGCCGCGAGGAAAGTCTCGATCTCTCGCCCGCCGAGCAGCGCCGCGAGGCGCTGATGATGGGCCTGAGGCTCGCCGAAGGGGTGGAGCGCGAGCGCTTCCACGCGCGCACCGGCGCCGAGATCGAAGCCGTGCTCGACCTTGGCCGGCTGCCCGATCTCGTCGCGGGCGGCTTCATCGCGCTCGACGCCCGCGGCCTGCGCGCCACGCCCGCCGGCCGCCAGCGCCTCAACGCCGTGCTGGCGGCGTTGATGGCGTCGTAAGTCGTCAGTCGTCAGTGGCGACTGATAACTGACAACTGACGACTGGCTAATTGCTCATCGCCTCGAACGTCTCCGGCGCGGGGTCGATCACCGCGCTGCCGTCGCGGCGCACCTCGAGCACGGCGAGGCCGCGCTGGACGAGCCCGTCGGCGCGCAAGCGGAAAATGCCGTCGACGCCGGAAAAGCCGCTGGGGTTGGTGAGCGCCGCGGCGGAGAAATCGGCGCCGCCGGGCCCGCGCCCCAGCACCGCGGCAAGCGCGGTGGCGTCATAGGCGAGCGTCGCCAGCCGCGGCGGCGGATGGCGGTAGAGATCGCGGAAGCGCTTTTCGAAATCGGCGCGGGCGGCGGGCGGCGGCGCGGCGTACCAGCCGCCGTCAAGCGCGGTCTCGCCGCCGATGCCGGGCTCGTCCCACAGGCCGGTGCCGAGGAAATGCACCTTGTCGGGATCGACGTCGTAATAGGCGAGCAACGGCGCCAGCGCCTTCAATCGCGCGCCGCCTTCGGGCAGCAGCACGGCGTCGACGCCTTGCGCCGCGGCGGCGAAAGCCTTCGCCGACGGCGTCGGATCCGGCGCCGCCGGATCGTAGAAATCGATGCGGCCGAGCGTGGCGCCTTGCGCCGCGACCGCCGCTCGCAACGCCTCGATCGCGATCTCGCCATAGGGCGTGTGCGGCGCCAGCGCGGCGAAGCGCAGGACGCCCTTGGCATGGGCGAAGGCGGCGACGCGCGCGATCTCCTCGCGCGGCAGGAAGCCGATGAGATAGGTGCCGTCGCCGGCAAGCTGGGTCGAGGTCGAGAACGCCAGCACGGGAACGCCCGCGGCGCGCGCGATCGGCTTCACCGCCGCCACCTCGGCGGCCAGCAGCGGGCCGATGAGCAGCTTCGCGCCGCCGGCAAGCGCGGCCTGCGCGGCCGCCGTCGCGCCTTGCGCCGCGCCTTGGGTATCCAGCGGCATCAGCTCGAGCCGGTCGTCGGCGACGTCGTAGAGCGCCATCTCGGCCGCGTCGAGCATGGCCCCGCCGAGCGCGGCATTGGCGCCCGACAGCGGCAGCAGCAGCGCCACGCGCGTCTTGGCGGCGGCGACGGGCGCCGGCGGCGCGGGGGGCGGCAGCGGCACGGGCACGACCGGCGCCGGCGGCTGCACCGCCTCGGCCGGCGGCGGCGCCACCGCCGGCGCTTGCGGCTTTGGCGGCGATACCGGTATGGTCTTGCCGCAGGCGGATAGCGCCAGCGCGCAGAGGACGAACAATGCCGCGGCGGCAAGGCGCGAGCCGAGCAGACGCCGATCACACCGGCCGAACACGCGCACCCTCCGTCACCACGACCGGCGGCGAGCCTAGTCTCGTGCCCGCGGGAAGTAAATCGCAAGACGCCGCCGCTCCCGGGCTTTATCTCGTGGCGACGCCCATCGGCCATGCCGAGGACATCACCTTGCGCGCGCTCAAGACGCTGCGCGCGGCCGACGTCATCGTCTGCGAGGACACGCGCGTCACCGCCAAGCTGCTGGCGCGCCACGGCATCGAGCGACCGCTGCTCGCCTATCACGACCACAATGCCGAGCGCGTGCGGCCGCTGCTGCTGGAGCGGCTCAGGCGCGGCGAGGCGGTGGCGCTGGTGTCCGACGCCGGCACGCCGCTGGTCTCCGATCCCGGCTTCAAGCTGGTGCGCGCGGCGCTGGGCGCGGGCGTGCCGGTGACCGCCGTGCCCGGCCCTTCGGCGATGCTGGCGGCGCTGCTGCTGTCGGGATTGCCGAGCGATCGCTTCCTCTTCGCCGGCTTCCTGCCGCCCAAACCCGCGGCGCGGCGCCGCGCGCTGGCCGAGCTGGCGGCGGTGCCGGCGACGCTGGTCTTCTTCGAGAGCGCTAAGCGCCTCGCCGGCGCGCTTGCCGACATGGCGGCGGTGCTGGGGCCGCGCCCGGCGGCGGTGGCGCGCGAGCTGACCAAGCTTCACGAGGAGGTCCGCCGCGGCAGCCTTGCCGATCTCGAAGCGCACTATCGCGAGGCCGGCCCGCCGCGCGGCGAGATCGCGGTGGTGGTGGCGCCGCCGCAAGCGCCGGCGCCGGCGCTGTCGGAAGCGGCGCTCGACCGGCAGATCGCGGCGGCGCTGGCCGCCATGAGCATCCGCGACGCCAGCGCCGCGGTGTCGGCGGCCACCGGCAAGCCGCGCCGCGAGGTCTATGCCCGCGCGCTGCTGCTGGCCGGGCGCGGCCGGTGAGCCTCGCGCGCCGGCGCCGGGCCGTTCTGCGCGGCCACGTCGCGGAGCTGAAATGCCTCTGGCATTTGCGGCTGCGCGGCTGGCGCATCCTGGCGCGGCGCTTCCGCGTGCCCTCCGGCGAGATCGATCTCATCGCCCGGCGCGGCCGCGTGCTTGCCGCCATCGAGGTGAAGGCGCGCGACAGCCTCGCCGCCGCCGCCGACTCGCTGGCGCCGCGCCAGCGCCGCCGCATCGCCCGCGCGCTCGATCATTTCCTGGCGCTGCGGCCGGAGCTGGCGCGGCTCGACATCCGCTTCGACGTCATGCTGGTGACGCCGTGGCGCTGGCCGCGCCACATCGCCGATGCCTGGCGCGACGAGCGCGGATCGCGCTAGAACACGGCCGCGCGCCATGCCCGACTCTTTCCGCCTGCTCTGCTACAACATCCTCGAGGGCTTCCGCCCGGTCGGCGCCGACGAGGCCGAGCGGCGCCGCATCGACCGCGCCCGGCTCGCCGCGGCGCAACAGCTCTGCGCCGAGCTGGCGCCGGATATCGTCGTGCTCAACGAGGCGCTTTATTGCGACGCCTATGACGGCGTCACCATCGATTACGGCGCGCTGCTGGGCTTTCCCCATGCCGCTTCGGCGCTCTACGACCGCGAATGGGGCAACGCCATCCTGAGCCGCTTTCCCATCCGCCGCGCCGAGGAGACGCGCATCTACAACCGCGGCGGCCTGCGCGCCGAGATCGCGCTCGCCGAGGACGCCGTCACGGTCGCCTCATATCATCCCCATCCGCTGCGCCGGCCCGAGAGCAAGGCCGCCGATTTCGCCGCGCTCATCGACGGCGTCGACGGCGCGCTGGTGCTGTGCGGCGATTTCAACGCCATCAGCCCCGAGGACGCGGTCGACGAGGCGCGGCTGCTCCAGGGGTTCCGCCGCTTCTCGCCCGAGCCCGAGGCGGCGCTCGCCCGCTTTCTCGACAGTGGCCGCGCCATCTTCTCGCTCCTGGCGGCGCGCGGCCTGCGCGACGCGATCCCGCCGGAGGGGCGGCGCTATTCGGTGCCGACCGATCTGCGCTCGCCCGACAAGGACGCGGCAATGCGGCTCGACCACATCTTCGTCAGCCCGCAGCTTGCCGTCGAGCGCGGCGAGGTGCTGCATCACGCGCTGTCCGAGATCGCCAGCGATCACCATCCGGTGATTGCCGAACTCACGCTCGGCGGCGGCTCACTTTTGTCATAAAGCAGCCCTTGCGCCGCCACGTTAGGCCACGAGAATAGGTCGCCCCGTCCCTGCCAGGAGACCGCCGCCGTGATCCACGCCCCTTCCCGCCTCCGCGCCCTTGTCCTCGCCGGCACCCTGCTGGCGGCGGCGCCGTCGCTCGCCGGCTGCGTCGTCGCCGCCGCCGGCGCCGGCGCCGCCGGCGGCTATGCCGTGCTCGGCCAGGAGCTGAGCCCCGAGCAGCAGGTCAAGGACGCGGCGACCCGCTCCGTCGTTGTCCAGTCCTGGGGCGAGTACAATCAGGAGGTGGCGCATGACCTCACGGCAACGGTCTATGACGGGCGCGTGCTGATCACCGGCCGCGTGCCCAAGGAGGACTGGCGCGAGGAGGCGGTGAAGCGCGCCTGGAAGGCCGACGGCGTCAAGGAGGTCTATAACGAGATCGAGGTCGGTCCCGACACGCATTTCATCGACGAGGCGCGCGACACGGTGATCTCGACGCGGCTCAGGAACGATCTGCTGTTCGACCAATACGTCAAGTCGATCAACTACACCATCCGCACCGAGGACGGCGTCGTCTACGTCATCGGCACGGCGCGCAGCCAGCAGGAGCTTGACCGCGTGACCGACTACGCGCGCAACATTTCCAATGTGCGCCGCGTCGTCTCCTATGTCCGCATCCGCACCGGCGAGCCGGCGGCGCAGACCGCCGCCGGCGGCGCCGCTCCGCCACCGGCGCCCGCGCCCGCCGCCGGGGACACGCCCGCCGGCGCGCCGACGCCGCGCGCCGCCATCGAGGTGCAGCCGCTGAAGTGAGCGGGAGGCCCTGCGACGACCGGCGCGCCGATCAGGCGCCGGTGTCGTTGATCACATCGCCGAAGCGCACCCAGGTCTTGCCGTCCCATCTCTGTAGCTGCATCTGCCGAATGGGATGGTAATTGGTCGGGCTGGTGTTGATCCTGATGCCCGGCAGCAACACCGGCAGATCGAGATCGCGGAGATTGGCCGCCTGCCGCATCACGTTCTCGCGCGAGAAGTCGCCGTCGCACTGCTTCAGCACCTGCAGCATCGTCAGGCCGACGCCATAGGCGTAGACGTAGTTGTTGTCGGCGAGGTCGCCGTCGGGCAGGTATTGCCGCATGAACGCCCGCAGCTCGTTCAAGCCGGGGTCGTCCTTCAAGGCGGGATCGAGCATGTCCTTGACGTAAGCCGCGGTGACGACGCCGATGCCCTTCTCCGTCCCCGCCGGCTCCATCACCTGGGCGATCGAGCGCGATACGGTGGAGAGGATGTGCAGCGGCCTCCAGCCGATGTCATAGACCTTGCGGATGGCCTGCGCGGCGAATTTCGGCAACGCGGCCGTGACCAGCAGATCGACGCCGGCGCCTTGCAACGTCACGATTTGCGACTCGACGGTCGTGTCGGTCGCCTCGTAGCTGACTTCCTTCACCCTCCGGTCATAGGCGTCGCCGAGCACGTCCTTGAGGCCGGCGGCGTAGTCCTTGCCGAAATCGTCGTTCTGATAGAGCAGGCCGATTTTGGCGCCGGGCTTCTCCTTGAGAATGTATTTGCCGTAGATCTGCGCCTCGCCGCGGTAGCTCGGCGACCAGCCGATGGTCCAGGGGTATTCCTTGTAATCGCCCCATTTGTCGGCGCCGGTGGCGACGAAGAGCTGCGGGATTTTCCGCTGGTTGAGGTATTTCTCGATGGCGGTGTTGGAGGCCGTGCCCAGCGTGTTGAAGAGGAAGGCGACGCCGTCCTGCTCGACCAGCTTGCGCACCTGCTCGACCGTCTTGGGCGGGCTGTAGCCGTCATCGACCGAGATGAAGGTGATCCTGCGGCCGGCGACGCCGCCGTGATCGTTGACCATCCGCCAGAACGCGCTCAGCCCGCGGCCGATGGCGCTGTAAGCCGAAGCGGCGCCGCTATAGGCCGTGGTGTTGCCGATCTTGATTTCGGTGGCGCTGACGCCGGGCGTGTCTTGGGCAACGGCCGGCGCCGCCAGCGCCAGCAGCGCGGCGGCGCCCGCCAACAGGTTTCTCGCGGTCATGCTCCTGCGTCCCCTCGCGTGATCGTCATGGCCGTCATGAGCCCCTCCCCGCCGGCCACGGCGACGGCGATTGCAAGAACCAATGGCCGATACCAGTAGAAATTGTCAAGGCCGGCGGGGCCGCGACAATCGGGAAAGGCCGCCGATTATCGGGCGGGAGGGAGGTGCGAGCGGCCGGCGGCCGGCGACGCCAGTCGCCTGAGCCGGGCGCCGAGCAGGCGCAAAAGGCCGGCGACGCCCGTCGGCATGAAGTAGATGAAGATGATGAGCATGGCGCCATAGATCGCCTGCGGCACGGCCTTCGATATCTCCTCGGCGATGTTCGGGACGAACTCGATGAAGATCGCGCCGAAAAAGGCGCCCGTCATCGAGGCGAGGCCGCCGACGACGATGCCGACCAGAAACCTGACCGAGAGAAAGAAGTCGAAGCTGTCGGGCGACACGAACTGGGCCAGCAGCGCGCCGAGCGCGCCGGCGATGCCGGTATACATCGCCGAGACGCCGAAGGTCAGGGATTTGTAGAGCGCGGTGTCGATGCCCATGGTCGCCGCGGCCATGGGATGATCGCGGATCGCCAGCAGGGCCCTGCCGGTGCGGCCGCGCAGCAGGTTCCAGCCGACGACGAAGAGCGGCAGGGTCCAGGCGAGACAGAAGAAATAGAACCATTGATCGCTGCGCAGCGGCAGCCCGGAGGGCGCGTCGGGAGCGGTGATGACGATCCCCTGGACGCCGCCGGTGAGATAGTCGAAATGCTTGTATTTGAGCAGTTGCGGCGTCGCGATCGCGAGCGCGAAGGTGGCGAGCGCGAGATAGTGCCCTTCAAGCCGCAGCGCCGGCAGGCCGAAGAGGAAGCCCGCGACGAGGCAGAGAGCGCCAGCGAGCGGTATCGTCACCCAATAGGGGATGCCGGTCTTGTCGAGCAGGATCGCGGTGGTGTAGGCGCCGATCGCGTAGAAGGCGCCATGCCCCAGGGAGAACTGGCCGTTATAGCCGGTCAGGATGTTGAGCCCCAAAAGCGCGATGGCATAGACGAGCACCTGGGTCGCCAGCAAGAGCTGATAGCTGCTGACCACGAAGGGCAGCGCGCAGGCCGCCGCCAGCACCGCGGCAAGGCCGATGAGCTTCCAGCGGCCGAGGCTCAGCCCGGCAAGGAGCGCGACGGCGGCGGGGCGCGGCGTGTCGAGCGTCGCCATGGTCAAACCCGGGTCACGATGGTGCGGCCGAACAGGCCCGAGGGCTTGATGACGAGGATGCCGATGATGATCCCCAGCGCCACGGTGACCATCAATTCGGTCCCGACCACATAGGCGCCGGCCAGGTTCTGCAAGACGCCGACGATGAAACCGCCGATCACCGCGCCCCAGGCGTTGTCGACGCCGCCGAGCAGCGCCCCGGCGAAGCCGTAGAGCAGGATGCCGAACATCATGTTGGGGTCGAGATAGACCACCGGCGCCGTCATGGTTCCGGCGACCGCGCCGATCAGCCCGGCGAGGCCCCAGCCCAGCGCCAGCATCCAGCCGACGCGGATCCCGACCAGCCGGCTGGACACCGGGTTCTCCGCCACGGCGCGCATGGCGAGGCCCAGCGGCGTGAAGCGGAAGAAGACGAAGACCACCGCCAGCACCGCGAAGGTGACGAAGATCATCCCCACCTCATGCGAGGAGAGATAGCGGCTGCCGTACCAGGCGTCGGACGGGAAGGGGCTTGGAAACGGCTTGATCGTGAAGGTGAAGAGCGCGCCGGAGAGGCTGTTGATGATGAGCAGCAGGCCGATGAAGACGGCGACGACGCTGAGCACCGGCGCCTTGTAGAAGGGACGCACGATCAGGCGCTCGATCGCCCCGCCCAGGACAAAGGCGAATACCAGCGTGAGCAGGAAGGCGAGCCAGTAGGAGAAGCCCAGATTGATCATCTTCCAGGCCATGTAGGTCGAGAAGGTCGCCATCTCGCCCTGGGCGAAGTTCACGTGATGGGTGGTCTGATAGATCATCACCAGCGCCAGCGCGATGCTGGCGTAGATGCCGCCCGTGGCGAAGCCGGAGAGCACTTGATGCAGAAAGGCTTGCATGGCCTCTCCTAATAGCCGAGATAGGCGCGGCGAACGGTTTCGTCGGCGCCGATCGCCGCCGAGGGTCCGTGCATGATGATGCGCCCGGTCTCCAGCAGATAGGCGCGGTGCGCGAGCGCGAGCGCGATGTTGGCGTTTTGCTCGACCAGCAGCATGCTGACGCCGTCCTGCTCGTTGATGGCGCGCAGGATGCGGAAGATCTCCTGCACGACCAGCGGCGCGAGGCCGAAGGACGGCTCGTCCAGCAGCAGCAGCTTCGGCCGCAGCATCAGCGCGCGCGAGATCGCCAGCATCTGCTGCTCGCCGCCGGACAGCGTCCCCGCCTGCTGGTTCCGCCGCTCCTGGAGGCGCGGGAAATAGCCGTAGACGCGCTCGAAATCCCGCGCCACCAGCTTGTCGCGCCTCGTATAGGCGCCGAGCCGCAGGTTCTCCTCGACGCTGAGGCTGACGAAGGTGCCGCGCCCCTCGGGCACGTGGCCGATGCCGAGGCGGACGATGTCCTCGGTCGCCTTGCCGTCGATGCGCTCGCCGTCGAAGCGGATCTCGCCGCCGAGCCGCACCATCATGTTGCAGACCGCGCGCAGCGTCGTGGTCTTGCCGGCGCCGTTGGCGCCGAGCAGGGTGACGATGCCGCCCTGCTCGACGGCGAGATCGATCGACTGCAGCACCTGGGTGGGGCCGTAGGCGGCCGAGAGCCCGAACGTCTCGAGGATGGCGCTCACAACGGACCCCCGAGATAGGCGCGGATCACCTCGCGGTCGCTCTGCACCTGCTGCGGCGTGCCGTCGGCGATCTTGCGGCCGAAATCGAGCGCCACGACCCGGTCGGAGACCTTCATGACCAGGTTCATGTGGTGCTCCACCAGCAGCACGGTGACGCCGAGCCGGTCGCGGATCGAGCCGATGAGCTCGCGCAGCTCGTCGACCTCTTCGTGGTTGAGCCCGCCCGCGGGCTCGTCGAGCAGCAGCAGCTTCGGGCTGCTGGCGAGCGCGCGGGCCAGCTCGACGCGCTTTTGCGTGCCGAAGGAGAGCGCGCTCACCGGCACTCCGGCGAGTTCGGCGAGGCCAAGCGTCTCGAGCAGCCTTTCGGCGCGCGCGCCGAGCGCCTGCTCCTCGCGGCCGACGAAGGGCAGCCGCAGCGCGTTGGCGAGAAAGCCGCCCCGCGCGCGGCAATGGCCGCCGATCATGACGTTGTCGCGCACCGTCATGGTGCGGAACAGCGCGAGGTTCTGGAAGGTGCGGCCGATGCCCAGGGGCGCGATGGCATGGCGCGGCCGGTCGAGCAGCGGGCGGCCCTCGAACAGGATGGTGCCGCGATCGGCGTGATAGAGCCGGCTCAACACGTTGAAGAGGGTCGTCTTGCCGGCGCCGTTGGGTCCGATCAATCCGCAGATCTCGCCGCTCTCGACGCGGAAGGAGACGTCGTCGAGCGCGACGATGCCGCCGAAGCGGACCGACAGCCCGTCGATCTCGAGAAGCGGCGCGGCCGCGCCCTTGGCCGCCCTGCCGCTCACCGCCGCGCCTTGGCGGTCGAGCGCGCGCTGCCCGCCGGCCGCGGGCGGGATGCCTCTCTCCCCAAACCTGACCTCCCTTGCACCCTGTTCTCTGGCCTGTTCCGTCCTAGGTTAGGGGAGTGTCCCTCGGCACGGGGACCATGACCGCCCTACCGCCGATGTCGCCTCGGCGTCAAGGACGATATCTGCAATCTCCTTGTCGTCAAAGCCTTTTGCGAAAAACTTTTCGCGAGCGCGGCGAAATCGGAGCGGCGGCCGGCGGCGGCATCTCGCGCATCGGCGGGGCGGCCTGTTATGATGCGGCCGGCCGCAGCAGGAGGAGGCGTCGCATGAGCCTTGCCGTCGCCATCCAGATGGACCCGATCGAAAGCATCAACATCGATGCGGACTCGACCTTCGCGCTGGCGCTCGAGGCGCAGACGCGCGGCTATGCGCTCTATCATTACGGGCCACGGGCGCTGTCGTTTCGCGACGGCCGGCTGACGGCGCGGGCGCGGCCGCTCGCGCTGCGGCGCGAGCGCGGCCGGCATTTCACGCTCGGCGCCGAGACGACGCTGCAGCTCGCCGCGATGGACGTGATCCTGATGCGCCAGGACCCGCCCTTCGACATGTCCTACATCACCGCGACGCATCTGCTGGAGCATGTGCGCGAGGACGTGCTGGTGGTGAACGATCCCGTCCACGTGCGCAACGCGCCGGACAAGCTTTTCGCCACCCATTTCGACGGCTTGATGCCGCCCACGCTCATCACCGCCGACCGCGACGAGATCCTCGCCTTCCGCCGCGAGCACGGCGAGATCATCCTCAAGCCGCTGTTCGGCAATGGCGGCGCCGGCGTCTTCCATCTCCCGCCCGCGGACGACAATCTCAACGCGCTGCTGGAGCTCTTCACGCAGCTCTACCGCGAGCCGATCATCGTGCAGCGCTACCTGCCCGAAGTGCGCCAGGGCGACAAGCGCATCATCCTGATCGAAGGCGAGCCGGTCGGCGCCATGCTGCGCGTGCCGCCTCCGGGCGAGGCGCGCGCCAACCTGCATGTCGGCGCCCAGCCGATGAAGGCGACGATCACGGCGCGCGAGCGCGAGATCTGCGCCGCCATCGGCGAGACGCTGCGCGAGCAGGGAATGATCTTCGTCGGCATCGACGTCATCGGCAACTACCTCACCGAGGTCAACGTCACCTCGCCCACCGGCATCCAGGAGATCAACCGCTTCGACGGCACCCGACTCGAAGCGGGGATTTGGGACGCGATCGAGGCGCGCCTGGCGGCCCGCGGCGCCCGCCCCCGCGCCTGACAGATCGCCGCGGCTGCGCCGCGCGTCATACGCAAGCGTGCGCCACCGCTGTTTGATTGAGGTTTTCGCGGGTGCGGCGTCGAATCGCCCCGTCGGAACCACTCCCTGATCGTCGTATCCGAGCCATTCGATGCATATGACCAATTGAAGTCATACGACTTCCGGGTTAAGTTGTCTGGCCGGAAATGGCGCCCCTTATGGTAGAAAGTGGCGTCAAACACTTGGCTAGGGTATCGCCGCCCGCATAAAGCGAGCCCGACCGCGCAAACTGGGAACGGAGGATTTACATTATGACGCAGTCGAAAAACGAGTCTGCCGCGGACACCCAACGACGCAAACCGAGGAAACGCCGCGCCAATCAAGTTGACCTGTCAGTCGGCAGCCGTTTGCGCCAAGCGCGGCTTCTCGCCGGCGCCAGCCAAGAAGAAGTCGGCGACGCCATCGGCGTGAGCTTTCAAGCGGTGCAGAAATACGAGAACGGCGAGAATCGCCTGTCCGCCGGCCGATTGGCTGCGGCGGCGAAGTTTCTCGGCGTGCCGATGTCGTTTTTCTTTCAGGACGACACCGAGCAGCAGGCGGCAACGGACACCGCCGGCTTCACCACCAAGGAAATCGAACTGGTCCGTCATTACCGCGCCATCCGCAGCGATGACATGCGCGAGCATCTGCTCCGGTTGACCAAGATCATCAGCGAGCAGAACCTGAGCGGGCGCTGACCCGCCCATCGACCACGTTGCGCGCTTGCCCGCGAAGCGCGCGCGTGATTGATCGCTGCGCCCGTCCGCCCGGCCCCGGGGCGCCGCGATCACAAAAATGCTACCGCCACTTTTGGTAGCAGCCGGAATGAGAAGGCGATAGGATGTCGCCTTCCTCGGCATCAGGCAGGGCACCTTTGTCATGAAGCGGGAAAGGAACTTCAGCGTTGCCGCGCGAAGCAGCGGGCCGTCGCGACGTCAAACGGGCAAGCGGCGCGTCAACCAAGTCGATCGCCTGGTCGGGCGGCGGTTGCGCGACGCGCGCGTCATGGCCGGCGTCAGCAAGGGAGAGCTTGGCGCCGTGCTCGGCACCAACGCGCAAATGGTGCAGAGGTTTGAAAGCGGCACGCGGCGCCTCTCCGCGGTTCAGGTCGCCGCGGCGGTGAAGTTCCTGCACTTGCCGATGGCCGACCTGTTCAAGGAAGAGGTGGCGGCGGAAGTGAGGATGCAAGACGCCGGCCTCACCCCGATGGAGATCGAGCTGGTGATGAGTTTCCGCGCGATTATTCACAGCGATTTGCGCGAGCGCGTGCTACGCTTGGCCAAGGCGGCCAGTACGGAGACATATAGAAACATATAGTAGGGTGGATTGAGCCGTCCGCAGGCGGCTGCGGCGCGTAGGGCAGAAAGCCGGAGGGAAATCATGGCTGATGGCATCCTGATCGACGAGAAAGGGCAAAGCTCGACCGATTATTCCTGGGACCTCGTGCGGCGCTTCGGCCGGTTCAGCGCGCATCCGGACCCGGTCGCCCATGTCGTGCGCGACTGCGGCTTCATCCACATCCGGCGGCACGGGACCGGCGCCCGCGTCGCCATGCATGTCGGCCATTTCGGCGTCGAGACCCTGGCCGGCACGATTTACGCGCTCAAGGATCGGCAGTTTCCGCGCATCATTATGGCCATGCTGCGCGAGGACGAGTGGTCCTATGAGATCGTCGCCGACGCCGCGGCCTTTGCCGTCAGCGCCGAGCAGCTTATGGCCGGCGGGATCGACGACTGGTGTCATTCCTGGGTCGCGGTCGAGCGCAAGCTGACGGCGCTGGACCGGCGGGAATTCGCGAAGGTACGACCGCTGGTCGAGTTTTGGCGTACCTGCCGCGGCCGCATGCCCGAAGATATTGATGGCGTGCTTGGCAGATCGCGGCTGCGGGATCGCATGGTCCTGGTACGGCGCCGTCCGAAAACGTCGCGGCTCGTTTTCGCGCATTTCGGCGCCGGGATTGAATGCCGGCAGCCGGGTGAAAGCGAACGCTTGGTCGATCACGACATACACGATCATTATGATCAAGCATACGGCGCCTGGGCTGCTACCGCCTATGCCGAGGCTATGGCGAGCGATAGTCCTCAGCTTCGGTCAATCCGCGCCACGATCCACATCTCCGATAAGATCATGGCGCGGGGTCGTTATGACCGGCTGATTCTACCGTGGCGCTCCTCGAGCGGCGACCGTCTCTTGATGGGCATATCGCTCACTCGGGATCATCGTTGCTTCGACGCTGGCAGCCAAATCCTTCAGCAGCGCTTCGGTAGTCATCCATAGCAAAACCGTCGGTAGATCACCGCGGAAAGGAAGCCGGACAAGCAATCCTTCGGCCGCCGCATGCGGACCATAGGCGCGCGATAAGCCGCGTGCATGCATCCGTGGCTCCATGAATCCCCATGTGAATTCAGTATTCCAGCGCGTGTGCCCATAGGCGGCGCAGATGTGTGAAATGATCCGGGTCAGACCGTTACGGCGCCAATCTGGCCGAACCCATATTGCGCCACCGTACATAGTTCGTCCGCGAACGACCTTTGCCGCCGGAGCATCGATCTCGACGCGCTCTCCAGCGGCAAGATGCGGTTCAGGGTGCTCGTAGTAGACTCTGAGCGAGCGTATCTCGTCGACGACGTTGGTATTCTTGAAATCGAAGAACCGAGCGAATTCCGTCACCACCGTCTCGCCGCGATAGTCGAGGCCATCGAGCCAGAATGCCGAATCGCTTCGGAGATCGCTGTGCTTCGGGTCGCATATTGGCGGCAACGGCGGCCAACTATCGCGGTTCTCGCGGTTGAGTTCCATCAGCGCGTCGAAGTCGCTGCGCAGCCTGAGGCGCAGGCCCCACTCGCGCGCCGCGGCATCGGCCTTCATGAAATGCCGGCCCAAGAGCTCGTGCGGGCCATGCACCAGCGTGATCTGATCGAGCAAGCTTCGCGGATTGTCGTACATCGTTTCTCTCCTCTTGCTTGCACCCCCCTCGCATCGGCGGGTGTTCGGCAATAATAGAAGAAGAAAGGAAGTAGCAATGCGCCGGGAATGAAATACTGGCACGAATCTCCAACTACACCGCATGTAACGCCGAGAAGTTTATCAATCGACGCGCCCGAGAATCCGTCACAAGAGCAAATATTACTTGAAAGCCACCAATAATAGTTTGCGCGCGGCGCGGGATATAGTTGGCGCGAGGGGCATGTCGACTGGCAATTTCTGGAGCAGACTGCATTTATAAAGGGCGTGATCGCCGATTTCGCCCTCCCTGGCTTCGCCGGGGGCGGTCCCCTAAAGTGGCCCCGTGGATTGAGCGGGAGGCGGCGTGGTCGCGCGGGTGCATACGGTGGCGTTTTCCGGCATCGAGGTGCTCGAGGTCGACGCCCAAGTCACCATCGCCGCCGGGCTGGTCGCCTTCACCGTCGTGGGCTTGCCCGACAAGACGGTGGCGGAATCGCGCGAGCGGGTGCGCGCCGCGCTCGCCGCCCTCGGCCTTGCCGTGCCGCCGCGGCGCGTCACGGTGAACCTCGCCCCGGCCGACCTCGTCAAGGAAGGCAGCCATTTCGACCTGCCGATCGCGCTGGGGCTGCTGGCGGCGATGGAGGTGCTGCCGGGGGACGAGCTCGAGGGCTACGTGGCGCTGGGCGAGCTGGCGCTCGACGGCGCGTTGCTGCCGGTGGCGGGCGTGCTGCCGACGGCGATGGCCGCCGCCGCTTCCGGGCGCGGCATCATCTGTCCCGCCGCTTCGGGCGGCGAGGCGGCCTGGGCGGGCGGCATCGAGGTGCTGGCGGCGCCGAGCCTGCTGGCGCTGATCAACCACTTCAAGGGGACGCAGGTGCTGGGCCGTCCCGAGCCGCGCATCGCCGAGGCGCCGGCCTCGCCGCTCGACCTCCGCGACATCAAGGGCCAGGAGACCGCCAAGCGCGCGCTCGAAGTGGCGGCGGCCGGCGGCCACAATCTGCTGATGATCGGCCCGCCGGGGGCGGGCAAGTCGATGCTGGCGGCGCGGCTGCCCGGCCTGCTGCCGCCGCTCGACCCGGCCGAGGCGCTCGAGGTCAGCATGATCCATTCCGTGGCGGGCCAGTTGCGCGACGGCAAGCTGATGCGCCGGCGGCCGTTCCGCGACCCGCACCATTCCGCCTCGCTGCCGGCGCTGGTCGGCGGCGGCACGCGCGGCCGGCCCGGCGAGGTGTCGCTGGCGCATCTGGGCGTGCTCTTCCTCGACGAGCTGCCGGAGTTCCAGCGCGCGAGCCTCGAGGCGCTGCGCCAGCCGCTGGAGAGCGGCCGCGCCAGCGTCGCGCGCGTCCACGCGCATGTGACCTATCCCGCGCGCGTGCAGTTGGTGGCGGCGATGAACCCCTGCCGCTGCGGCTATCTGGGCGACGCCGCGCTCGCCTGCGGCAAGGCGCCGCGCTGCGCGCAGGAGTACCAGTCGCGGATTTCCGGCCCGCTCTTCGACCGCATCGACCTGCACATCGACGTGCCGGCGGTGCGGCCGGCCGATCTCGCGCTGCCGCCGCCGGCGGAAGGCTCGGCCGAGGTGGCCGCGCGCGTGGCCGCCGCGCGGGCGCGGCAAGGCGCGCGCTACGCGCGGCTGCCGGCGGACCGCCGCATCCGCACCAACGCCGAATTGGACGGACAGCTCCTCGACGAGCTGGCCGCGCCCGAGGCCGAGGGCAAGCGGCTGCTGATGGAAGCGGCCGAGCGCCTGCGCTTGTCGGCCCGCGGCTATCACCGCGTGCTGCGCGTGGCACGCACGCTCGCCGACCTCGACGCCAGCGACGCCGTGCGGCGGTTGCACGTGGCGGAGGCGCTTTCCTATCGGCGGATCCTGCTGGGAGGCGACGTGCTTGGGCGGTGATCGTCGGCGAGATCGAAAAGCTGCTCCGAACCCCGTTTTACGAGTTCCTGCTTTGCCCAGCTTTCCGCAATATGATCATGTGGCGCTCGAAAGGAGCCGCGCTTGCCACAATGGACCAATCCGCCGCTGCGGGTCTATCACGGCACCGACAGCAACTCCATCGGTCTTGCTGGCCGCGGCGTTTCGATACCGCCGTTCGTGGTCAACCTGGCGCTCTGTCGGCCCTATACCGACTTCGGGCAGGGCTTTTATACCACGACACGGCTCCATCAAGCGAAGCAGTGGGCCAATATACGCGTTCTTCGCACCCCTCAGCGGCTCAATCCCTTCGCCGTTGTGATTCGCTTTGACCTTGACCGCGACTGGCTCGCGAATCTCGACGCCCTTGCCTTCGTGCGACCAATCCGCGACTTCTGGCGCCTGGTGACGGATTGCCGCCATGGTTTTCCGCCGCATCAGCGCGTAGCGCCGCACCCGACGGCCTATGATATCGTCTACGGTCCGGTTACCCTTTGGCCGCAGCAACTCGTGATCGCCGATTGCGACCAGATCAGCTTTCACACGCGGCGCGCGGTCGCCGGCTTGGGGAATGCCGTTCTAGAGGCAACACCGCCCGCGACTTCGACGTTGTTCTAGTGCTATTGTGGTATGATACGAGGCTAGGAAATTATGGTACCCGACGAAGACAACGAGCAGGGCTACCGTAGCATCAGCGACCCAAGAGATTTGGGTCCCGACGAGATGCGGAAGTATTGGAATCGCGTGCAAAAGACGCTGACGGACGTTTTCAAGATATCGGACCGCGAGGCGGCGAAGGCGGTTGGCGAACTGCAAGAACGTCTTCACAAGACCGAGCCTGACGCCCAGCTCCACTTCTACCACGCCGATCCGTTCCAGGTCGCAGCCGACACCGCACGACCCGGCGGCGAGGTTACGCCGGAGGAAAAGGATCGCTATCTTGAGGTCCTCAAGCGCGAAGAACAGGACCAGCACGATTGGCCGAGCTCCGGCTCCTTGCGCCGCGCTCTGCCGGACGATCCGCCGCCAAAGGATTGAGCCTCCGAATCGCGCCGGTAATCGGCACCCAGCATGCATCAGTGGGATCATGTGTCAACTTGTCCCACCCCGATTTTCCCGCGCGAAACTCGCGGTAGTCGCGCGGGGCGGTCAAACGGGCATGAGATCCCGGGCGACGTTGCGGCCGATATTCGGTTTGAGCGCGCGGCGCGAAACCAAATCCACCTTGCGGCCGGCGAGCGCCGTCAGCTCATCTTCGAGCGCGAGGAAGGTGGAGAGGCTCACCGGTCGGCTGAACTCGACCAGGATGTCGAGATCGCTCGCATCGCCGGCATCCCCTCGGGCAAATGAGCCGAACATCGCCAACGATCGGATTGGATAGCGCCGCGAGAGCGCCGGCAACGCCTGTCGTAGGCACGCCAGAATGGTATCTCGGCCGCTCATCCCTCACCGCCCATGAAACTTTCCTGCAACGCTACCACGCTTACGGGCTCGACGCGACCAAAGATCGCCGGCGACCCGGAGATGGTCGGCAAGCCGGCCGAGGGCCACAGACTGCTCGCCGGGCGGCAAGGCCGCGGCTCGCGTAAGCCCGGGCGTCGAAATGCGCGCAGGAGTACCAGTCGCGGATCTCCGGCCCGCTCTTGGACCGCATCGACCTGCACATCGACGTGCCGGCGGTGCGGCCGGCCGATCTCGCGCTGCCGCCGGCGGCGGAAGGCTCGGCCGAGCTGGCCGCGCCCGAGGCCGAGGGCAAGCGGCTGCTGATGGAAGCGGCCGAGCGCCTGCGCTTGTCGGCCCGCGGCTATCACCGCGTGCTGCGCGTGGCGCGCACGCTCGCCGACCTCGACACCAGCGACGCCGTGCGGCGATTGCACGTGGCGGAGGCGCTTTCCTATCGGCGGATCCTGCTCGGGGGCGACGTGCTCGGGCGGTGATCGTCGGCGAGATCGAAAAGCTGCTCCGAACCCCGTTTTACGAGTTCCTGCTTTGCCCAGCTTTCCGCAATATGATCATGTGGTGCTCGAAAGGAGCCGCGCTTGCCACAATGGAGAGATATGGATGTCCCCCGATCTCGGACCTTGGCTGATACGTTCTCGGGCAGGATTTGACAGACCAGCGCGTCGGAGTACTATGCAAATACGAAATGCGTAATTTCGTATTCACGTGACCAGACCGATGGAGCGTATGGAAATGGCGCTGATGCGCGTGCGCCGAGCAGCGCAGCTCACCCTTCCCGCGGAGGTGCGACAGGCCCTCAACGTCAAGGAAGGCGATTTTCTCGAGGCCCGCATCGTCAAAGGCGGCGTGCTCCTGAAACCGGTTTCCGTCGTCGAACGAAAGCGCGCCTGGGTGGGAATCAAAAACGTGATGTCGCGGGTCCGGGATCGCAGGCCGAGAGCTCACGAGGACAGCCGGACGAAGGAAGAAGCCATCGCCAAGGAGGTCAAAGCGCTGCGCCGCAAGCATGCCTAAGGTGGTCTTGGACACCACCGTACTCGTGAGCGCGCTTCTTAACCCCGTCGAGGGCGGAGCGTCATACGATCTTCTACGCCAGGCGGATGAGGGATCGTTCGAGCTCATTCTCTCCGACGATATTCTGGAAGAGACTGCCCAGGTGCTCCTCACCGGCAAACGCTTGCGCAAGCGCTATCGCTACGCCGATGAAGACGTCGTGGAATATTGCCGAGAGCCGGCCCGGTTCGCCGCCGAAGTACTCTCGGATGTGCCGGAAATCCGAGTGGTCCGAGATCCCAATGACGATATGATTCTCGCCTGCGCCATTGCGTCAGACGCCGACGTACTCGTATCGAGAGACAAGGATCTGCTCTCGCTCGGGAGCTACGAGGGCGTCGCCATCCTGACGCCGGAAGACTTTCTGGGCATGCTTCGCAAGGCCGGAACCGACCGGCGCTCATGAGCGATTGGACCAGGACTTTGATCTCGATGGCATGTCCTGAAATCGTAATCGCCTGACAATATCAGTGGGGTATCAACTTGTCCCAACCCGATTTTCCCGCGCGAAGGTCGCGATAGCCGCGCGGAGCGGTCAAACGGGCATAAGAGCCCGTGCGACGTTGCGCCCGATGGCCGGTTTGAGCGCGCCGCGGAGGCGCTCGGCTACCGGCGGATCTTGCTCAGCGGCGACGTGCTCGGGCGGTGATGCAGGCGATCGTTGTACATCGGAGCAGTTGGAGAATAATATACTGAGTATGAGAGCATCTGTTCTGTCCGTCCGCCCGGACGTGATGGGCGGCACCGCGGTATTCTCGGGGACGAGAGTTCCCGTGCAGACGCTGCTCGATTACCTTGAGGCCGGTGAATCGATCGACGATTTTCTCGAAGGATTCCCCGAGGTGAGCCGACAGCAAGTCATCGCTTTCCTCGAGGAAACGACAGATCGAGCGATCGAAGCCGCCTCGTGAGAGTATTGCTGAGGTGAACCGGGTATTCAGAGACGCGGTTGCCGAGGCAGCGAGGCTGCCGAAGGCGGCGCAAGAGAAGATCGGCCGCGAGCTGCGGGCCCATGTCGAGAAGCTCCATCGTCTGCGCGGCGACATCGAGCAAGGTGCCCGCTCGCTTGACGCCGGCGCAGGCAAAGCCGTCGACATAGAAGAGGTCATAAAGCGCGCCCGCGCGCGAAGGGCGAGGACGACGCCGCGCCGGCGCCGCCGGAACGACGTAAATCGACGCGGATCCCGGAACGGAAACTGAAAAGTCGGTTGTCGCGCCGGGGGCGACGATCCCTCATTGTATGCTCAAGCTGCTGGACTTCGCGAAGCGCGCCGGTGAATCATTCGACGGGCGCAACGGGTCGTACCTATTAAGACACGCCGGAACGACGGCAGGAGAAGCCGATGACGCAATCAGGGCATGGAATTGCGGTCGCTGACGGCGACGCAGAGGCTGCGCGGCGCGCGGCCCGGCCGGAGAGCAATCGCAACCGCAGCATTGTCGCCGATGCCCTCAAGCAGATGGTTCTCGTCATCATCTCGCTGGGCTTCGCGAACGCCGTCCAGATCCTGGCCGAGCCGGGCAAGACCGCGGAAAACGGTCCGCATGTCGTCGAATGGATATGCCTGCCCGCAAACAAGAGCTGCCACGGCTTCGCCTTGGACGATCTATTGATCTTCGCGATCTACGTCCTGGTCGGCGCGCGCTTCCTGCTGACCAACTGGCTCTATCTGAGCACGACGTACCGAGAGGACAGTCCGAAGGATCTGAAGATCCTGCCGGACGCGATCGGCATCTTCCTGACGGGCGTCGTCATCGGCGTGCAAAGCTCGTATGTGACGGCAAAGTCCGGCAGCCCGATCGCGGACTTCTTCCTGCTGTTCTGTCTGATCCTGAGCGTCGACGGTGTCTTCTCGGTGATATCCCTCGCGGTGAATTGCAGCGTGCTCGACTATGACGATCGGGCCCAGGAGTGGCGGTGGCTCCGGAACAACGTCTTTTTCGGCATCCTCAGCCTGGCCCTCGTGTTTTGGCGGCCTCCGCTCGAGCCGTCGAGTTGGCGCGTTTACGCGCTGATATTCCTGGCGTTCCTGAACTGCCTGATGTCGTTCCACGCCACCTATCGCGGCTACTTCGAGCCGACACGGCACATTCGCCGCTAGCGGGCGAGAAGGGCGGGATCAAGTCCGCGGCCGGCATTCGTGAAATCGACGGTGCCCGGGAAGGCGGCGGCGAGACCGCACGGCAAAAGCGTCGAACGAGCGAAGGCCGGGCCAAGTCAGCGGCGCCCGCCTCTGAGGGGATCGATGCCGGCGCCGCTGTTCCGCGCCGCCTAGGCGGCGCGGATCTTGGCGAGGAAATCGTCGACCTGGGAGCGCAGCGTCTCGGACTGCTTGGACAGCTCGCCGGAAGCGCCCAGCACTTGGCTTGCGGCCGCGCCCGTGTCGGCCGCCGCCTTGGTCACGCCCGTGATGTTGGAGGTCACATCGCTGGTGCCCGCCGACGCCTGCTGCACGTTTCGGGCGATCTCCTTGGTCGCCGCCGCCTGCTGGTCGACGGCGGAGGCGATCATGGTGGCGATCCCGTTGATCTGCGCGATCGTCTCGCCGATCCCCTGAACCGCCTGCACCGAGGTGCCGGTCGCGGCTTGCATCTCCGTGATCTTCGAGCGGATCTCCTCGGTCGCCTTGGCCGTCTGGTTGGCCAGGCTCTTGACCTCGGAGGCGACCACCGCGAAGCCTTTGCCGGCCTCGCCCGCCCGCGCCGCCTCGATCGTGGCGTTGAGCGCCAGCAGGTTGGTCTGGCCGGCGATGTCCGTGATCAGCTTCACCACGTCGCCGATCCGTTGCGCCGCCGCGGCGAGACCCTGGATCTGCGCGTTGGTCTGGTTCGCCTGCTCGGCCGCGTGGCCGGCGATGCGCGCGGACTCCGCCACTTGCCGGCCGATCTCCGCGATCGAGCCCGACAATTCCTCGGCGGCCGTGGCCACCGTCCCCACGTTCGTCGCCGCCTGCTCGGACCCGGCGGCGACGGCCGTCGCCTGGCGGCTGGTCTCTTCCGCCGTGCTCGACATCGATTGCGCCGTGGTCTGCAGCTCGGTCGACGCCGAGGAGACCATTTCCAGCACGCTCGAGACCGAGGTGTCGAAGGCGCCGATATAGCCTTCGACCGCCTTGGCGCGCGCTTCCTTCTTCGCCTGCTCGGCCTTTTGCTGCGCCGCCAGCTCGTCGCCCTTGATCATGTTGTCCTTGAACACCTGCACGGCTTTGGCCATGTTGCCGATCTCGTCGCCGCGCTCGGCGCCTTCGATGGTCACGGACAGGTCGTGGTCGGCGAGCTTGCCCATGATCCCCGTGGTGCGCACGATCGGGCGCGCCACCGTGGCGACGATGAGGAAGCCGGCGAACACGCTCAGCAGGCCGGCGAATACCAGGGCGCCGACGATCCAATACCGCGCCGAGACATACGCCTGCTCGCCGCTGTCGGCGGCCTTCTTGCCCTCGTTGACGTTCAGCTCGAGGTCCTTGGTCAAAGCGCCGACGAACTTCTCGTTGAAAATCTCGGACATGTCTCCCATGAACAGGGCCTCGGCGCCCTTGAGGTCGCCGGCATTGACCATGGCCGCCAACTTGTTGGTGTCGGCGACGTAATCCGCCCAGGCGGCCTTGATCTGGTCGGCGAGCCGGCGCTCTTCGCCCGAGGTCACCGTCGTCTCATAGAACGCCCAGACTTTTTCGGCCTTGGCCTGGAATTCGGCGGCCCCTTTCAGGGCCTTGGCGCGGGCTTCCGGCGTGTCGGCCATGATGAGGTTCGCGCCGCGCAGACGATAGTATAGCGTGTTGAAGGAATAATCCCCCAGCGCGCGCGTCGCCGGCAGCCAATTGTCGCGCATGTCGGCCGCGGAGTCGTTCACCAGCGACAGCCGTTGCAGGGAAAACAGCCCGAGAAAAACGCAAACGAGAAGCACGAATCCGAACGCGGCCGTCACCTTCGTCCGGATCTTCAGATTTTGGAACTTCGACATGGACGCCCCTTCTCTAACGAATATGCTTCACCGCGGTCGATGCAGCGACGGCAGTATGAGATCGGCAACGCGCCGTCGCGATCATTCAAAAGTATGAACCGTCTGCGGCGCGGCGCGCTTCGCGCGCATTTATCGGCCGTCAAGCGGCACCGCCGGCGCGCCGTTGCCGGATTTTCTCAAGCCGCCGGCAATTGACGGAGGTTTTTGAAATCCTCGCGCGCCGCCGCGATCGGTTCGGCGGCCGGAAGCGTGATCGTGAAGCTGGCGCCGCCGCCCGGCCGGCTCTCCACGTCGATCCGGCCGCCCCAGGCATTGACGATGCCGTAAACCACCGCGAGGCCGAGCCCGGTCCCGCCCGAGGGCGCCTTCGTCGTGAAAAACGGCTCGAAAATCCTGGCGCGAACCGCTTCGCTCATCCCGGGACCGTTATCGGCCACCCGGAGTATCGCATCGCCCGAATCCGAGCGGGAGACGGCAACGACGATCCGCGGCTTCCGTCCCGCCTGCGGGCCGGCCTCGAGCGCCTCCACCGCGTTCTTGAAGAGATTGGCCATCACCTGAGCGAGGCCGAGATCGTCGAAGCGGGCCTCGATCCCCAGCGGCGCCTCGCATTCGAGATCCACCCAGTCGGGCACCAGAAAGCGCAAGTGCTCGGTCGCCGCATGCACCTGTGTGCCGATGCTGTGGCGGTGCGAGGAGCGCTTGTCCGCGCCGCAGAAAACCAGGAAATGGTCGGCGATGTCCGAGGCCATCGTCGCCGCGTCGTGAATCCGCTCGAAATACTCTTTCAAACGGTCCGGCGGCGCTTCGGGCTGCGCGGCCAGGCGATGGCGGCCGAGATCGCTCAGGGTTTTGATCGGTTGAAGAAGATTGTTGAACTCATGCGCCACGCCGCCGGACAACCGCGCCAAGGCGTCCAATTTCGAGGCCTGCGCCTCCAGCTCGGCAGCCCGCCGCTCGGCGAGCGCCGCCGCCGCCCGGCGCTCGACCTCGATCCGCGTCCTGACCTGGCGGCCAAGAGCGCTCATGACGGCGAGGATGAACGCGATGACCAGCGCCATGCTGGCACCGATCGGCCAGGCGCGGCCGTACCAGGGAGCAAGGACGTCCTTCCAGTCCCTTGCGACGCTGACCGCCAGCGCATAGCGCGCGATCCGGTAAAATCCCACCAGGCGATAGGCCCGGTCCGCCGTCGTTCGCGTTTTCGCGATTTCATAGCTCGGGGTCTTCGCGAGCCAGTGGACGAGAGGATCGAACTGACGCAACGGCGGTCCTCTCAGGAATCCTTCGTCATAGGGGTATCGCGCGAGCGGCGTGGCTTCGGCGCCGTCCTCGCTCACGTGCAGGAGCGCGACCGCCTCCGCCGCGCCGGGCTTGATTTGCGCGAAATAAGCCGCGAGGTCCCGCGCGTTGACGATTTCGGCAATGACCCCCAGGAATCGATGATCGCCGCTCTCGACGCGGCGGACGAAGACGATCGTTTCGGGCGCCTCTGAGGGGGCGACACGAGCCGGCCCCAGGATTCCGAGCCGCAAGCTCCGGTCCGCGCGCCCCCACAGGAATCCCGGCCTCGAGCTGAGGTCGGAGCCGTCGGGCACCCGCTCGAGACGGGTGTCCAGCAACCGCCGCCCATCGGCGGACCCGAACACGAACGCCGCCGGGAGGGGAAGCCTCCGGCTCCATTCCCGGAGCAGGGATTGCATGTCGTCGAGGTTGGTCAATCTTCCGCCGGCGTCGAACGCCATCTGCTCCGAGGCGGTGGCCAGGAAGATGTCCGTGGCGCTCACCAATTGCTCGACGTTCTCGCCGAGAATGGCCGCCTGATTGCCCAGGGACTGCGACGCCTCCGCCAGCTCCGTCTCGTAGGATTGATTGAGCATCCACGCGCCGAGCACGATTACCGCCAGGATCAGCAGCCTGCCGGCGAGGCGAACGCTGCGTATCGGGTTCGGAACGACGCTCGGACGGGCCGCCGCGGCGCCGGTGCCGGCGCGTTCCGTCACGCTCTGTGTCCCTTGATCGCCGAGCCCAGCGCCAGCATGAGCTCGGCGTTGCCGAAAGGCTTGCGCAGGCAGACATCGGCGCCCCGTCGTCCGGCAAGGTCGAGCGGCAGCTCGGGATCCACGTTCGGCGTCCCGCCGGAAATCGCGATGACGGGGCAAGCCGGGAACAGCTTTTTCGCCGCCGCGATGACCTCATACCCCAGTATGTCGTCCATGACGAGATCGATCACCGCCGCCGCCGGAGCGATGCCTCTTTTCGCAAGATCGGTCAGCGCGGCGATGCTTTCGAGCCCGCCGGGAAAGGCCATGACCGAATATCCCGACGAGGCGAGCAACTCGCTCAGGGCAAATCTGATTTGTTCGGAGTCGTCGACAACGATCAGCAACTTATCGTTTCTGTACATAATCGCCGTCGCCCGGTGTACACTATCTGTGCCGTCCCATTGACGTTAAGCATTCCTTCGGCGTCTCGGAATCATGCAAAAGTATGACGGCAGCGGGGCGAGGGCCCGATATTGGTTGCCAACCTTAGAGGGCAACGTGAATATCCTGGTTGCCGACGACCATGAATTGTTCAGCGAGCTGATAAAGACCGTCGTCGAGGCGCGCGGTCTTGCGGCCTCCGTCAGCACCTTCAAGGATTTCGAATCCGCCCATGCCGCGGTCGGCACCCGCAAGATCGGCGCGGGTCGAAACTTCGACGTGATCATTCTGGACATGCGGATGCCCGGCATGAACGGCCTGAGCGGTCTGCGCCGGATGCTTGACGTGGCGGACGGAGCCGCCGTCGCGATCATGTCCGGCATGCTGAGCCCCGCCGAAGCGCGGGCGGTGATGCGCGACGGCGCCGCGGGCTTCCTGCCCAAAACCATGCCGCTCGACGAGCTGGCGGACGCGATCAAGACCCTTGCCTCCGGCAAGCGCTACATTCCAAAATTCCTCATGAGCGGGGGCGAGGCGGAAGCCGTGGCCCGCCCGAAGGGATCGACGCTCGCGGAGCTGACGGACCGCGAGCAGCAGGTCCTGAACGAGCTGATGCAGGGCTGGTCCAACAAGCAGATCGGCGAGAACCTCGGCATCAGCGAGATCACGGTCAAAAGCCACCTGATGAATCTCTTCCGCAAGATCGGCGCGAGAAATCGCACCGACGCGGTTCGCATCGGCCATTCCCTCAAGACGCAGGGGCCGACCGCCCCATGACCGACCGCGCCGCCGCCTCCGGTCGTTCAGCGATGCGCCCGCTGCCTCCGGAACGGGCCACGGCATACCGGCCGTTGGCGACGATCAAGACGAAGCTGCTCGCGGTCCTGTTCGTCCTCACGGCGGCGTTGGCGGCCACCGCCGCGGTTGGCTGGATCAGCCTCCGCTTCGACGACCACGTGCTGCGGACGATCCACGACGATCGGGTCGTGTGCCTGAAGCAGCTCAAGACGGTCTCGGACATGTACGCGGTGAACATCGCCGAAGCCGCGCACAAAATCCGCAGCGGCGGCATGGACTGGGACGCCGGCCGCGAGGCCCTGGACGCGGCGACGGCGGAAATCGGGCGCCAGTGGACGGCCTACCTCGCCACCTACCTTACCCCCGAGGAAGAGCAACTGGTCGCCGAGACGAAAGCGCGCATGCGGATCGCCGATGCGTCCGTCGCGAAGCTGAAAGGACTGGTCGCGGCCCGCGATCGAGCCGGCCTCGACCTTTACGCGATCAGCGAGCTTTATCCGTCGATCGAGCCGGTCCTGGAGAAGGTCGGCGAGCTCGTCGACCTTCAGCTCCGCGTGGCGTCCGAGCAGTATTTTTACGCAAGCCACGTCGACCGCGTCGGCAGAGCGGTCCAGGGCGCGCTCGTCGTGTTCGGCCTCATCGCGGTCGCCTTCGGCATATGGGTCATCGTCGGCAGGGTGATCAGGCCGCTGGGCGCCATGACCGAGACCATGACGCGCCTCGCCGGCGGCGACCTTGCCGTGCCCATTCCCGGCGCCGCGCAACGCGACGAAATCGGCTTCATGGCGCGCGCGGTCGGCGTCTTCCGCGAGGCCACGATCCGGGCGAAGGACCTCCAGGAGCAAAACCAGCAGCAGCGCGCCTGGCTGCAGCGCGTCCTCGACGAAATGCCGGTGGGGGTGACGATATTCGACGAGCACGACCGGGTTACGCTGCGCAACAGCGCGATGAACCGGATGCATCCGCATCCGTTCCCGGACCGCGTCCTCGGCCGCGACCTCCACGGCTTGCTGCGGGACGTCATGCGTTCCGAGGCGGCCGACGGGCGCGCGGACCGGCAGGCGGAGCTCGAATCCTTCGCGGGCGAGATCGAGGAAAAGCTGCGATCGGCGCCGGAAGGCCGCTTTGAAGCGACCTATCCCCACGGCGTGGATATCGACAGCAGCTTCCGGTGGATCGACGGCAAGCGCCTCATCGTCATACAGACCGACGTCTCGGCCCTGCGCGAGGCGGAGCGCCGCTCGACGCTCGCCGAAAAGCGGCTGCACGAAATCGTCGAGGGCTTGCCCATCGGCTTTGCCTATTACGACCGCGACGAGCGCGTCGTCATCCAAAGCGAGCGGCTGCGCAGCCTGGTGCCGCCGGCCGAGGACCTCGACGCCGATCCGGCCCGGCAGAGCGCGATGCTTCGCCGCCTGGCGATCGACGAAGTCGTCGCGAGCGACGGCGGAAGGGCCGAGAGGGAAGCGGTCGCCGATTTCTTGGCCGATTATTACCGCGCCCATGCGGAAGGCCAGCTACGCGCCCGCCTCGTCAACGGGCGGCATGTCAGCATTCACTTCAGAAACCTGGCCATCGGCGGCCGCGCCATCGCCGTGACGGACGTCACGGATTTCGTCACGGCCCAGCAGGCCGCCCAAACCGCCGAGCAGCGGCTGTCGAACGCCGTCCTGGCGCTTCCGGTCAGCTTCGCGCTTTTCGCGCGCGATCGAACGCTTCTCCTCTTCAACGAGGAATTCCGCAGGGAATATCGCTGCATCGCCGACCTGATCCGGGTCGGCGTCAACGCCGGCGACATCATCGGCGCCTATATGGATGCGTCGCATCATCCGGTCCCGGTGCTCGACGGCCGCGAGGGCTGGAGCCGCGCCAAGCCGGATCCGGCGCGACGAGACGAATATCTCGCCGCGCTCACGCGGATGTTCCTTCGCCTGGGGACGGGCGCCGAGGACATCGAGCGCGACTACGGCACCTATCGCCCGACCAGCGTCGGGCTGCCGAACGGCGAGATCGTCCGGGTCTCCACCGATATCACCGACCTTCGGAACAAGGAATCGGAGATCCGGCGGCTCGGAGAATCCGCCCTGGCGAAACGGACGGCTCTGCTGCAGGAGATCATCGACAGCCTTCCCCAGGCGATCGCCGTCTTCGACGGCGGGCGGCGGCTTCGCTTCGCCAACAGGTCCCTGTCGGTCATGATCGGGAATCACGATGCCGTCGCGCAAAGCTGGGGACTGGACCGGATCGGCGCGGCGCTCGGAACGAATCAGCGCCCGCTCGCGGCGCTGATCGCCGGCGAAAAGGAGCTCGAGGTGGTATCGTCCGACCACAAGCCTCTTCGCCTGAAAAGCACGCCGATCACCACGGGCGACACCCTGGTGGTCGTTTCCGACCTTTCCGAGCAGCGCGAGGCGGAGATGGAGCGCCTGGAGCAGCAGCAGCGCCTCCTCCAGGCCGAAACGAGCCAGGCCATCGTCACGCTCGCGGGCTCCATCGCGCATGATTTCAACAATCTGCTGGCAGTCATCCTCGGCTTTTCCTCGATCGCCCTTCACGGCAGCAAGACGCTTTCGGAGACGCAGCGCCTGGCGCCTTCCGACGAGAAGGAGATGGCGGAAGTCTCCTCCTCGCTCAGCAAGGTCATCGTCAGCGCCGAGCGGGGACGCAACATCGTTGCCTCGCTGAATTCGCTCACCCGGGAGCAGCGTCCGAGCACGGCGCGGCTCGACATGCGCGAGATCGTGAAGGACGCGGAGCAACTGCTGCGCGTCCTCTTCCCCACCTCGGTGCGGCTGGAGGTGCGGGTTCCGGACTCGCCGTGCCACGTCTCGGCCAACGCGACGCAGATCGAGCAAATCCTCACCAATCTTTGCGTCAACGCCGTCCACGCGCTCAAGGGCAAGGCGGGAAGCGTCGGCGTCAGCGTCGACATGGTGGATATCGACGGAAGCCGCGCCCAGCGCCTGCAGATGACCGAAGCCGCCGCGCGGCGGCACGGCGTGCACGCCGAAGTCGGTTCGGACGGGGCGGTCGACGTCTTCGTCGGCGTCCTGACGAAGGGTCCCTATTGCCGCATTCGCATCGTCGACAACGGCGAGGGCATGACGGAGGCGGTGGCGCGCGAGATCTTCAAGCCGTTCTTCACCACGAAGGGCGCGGGAGGCACGGGGCTCGGCCTGAGTTCCGTCCTGACGCTGGTCAACGCCCATCAAGGCGGGATTCACGTGCGCACCCAAAAGGACGTCGGCACCGCCTTCACGATCTTCTTGCCCCCCGCGAAGGCGGAGCAGCGGATCTCCGCGCCGAAGCCTCCGCCGGCGGCGCTTGGCCTGGCCAGGCCGGAGTCGGAAGCGGACATGCGCACGGAAACGCGCATTCTGGTGATCGACGACGAGCCGCTGCTCGCCGAGCTTGCCGCGAAAATTCTCCGCCGGAACGGCTACGAGGTCGACCGCTTCAGCGATCCCATGGCGGCGCTCAACCGCCTCCAGGAGACGCCTCAGGCTTTCGACCTGATCATCACGGATCAAACGATGCCCACCATGACCGGGCTGGAATTGATCGAGCATATCCAGCGCGTCAATCCCGGGCTTCCCATCATCGTCTGCACCGGCCGCGCGCCGGATCTGGAGCGGGACGAACCCCTGCCGGCCGGCGTGAAGTCCATCCTGCTCAAGCCTTATGAAATCTCGGCTCTCTGCGAAAGCGTGAAGAAGGCCCTGGCGGTTTGAGGCTCGACGGCCGATGCGGCGGGAGGGCCGCCTGGGGAGGGCGTCGCTTAACAACGGCGTCGACCGGCGGACGACCTCGCCGGCCAGGATATCGAGGCCGCGCGTGGAATGGCCGCTTAATCTCCGGCGGCATCGGCGACCAGAGCTTCGATCGCCTCTATGCGCCCGCGAATTGACTCGATATCGAATAGCACAACGCGACCCGCCCGGGAGGCTTCAGGGACGAGATCCAATTGCAAGCCGCTAAAATTATGGGTGCGGCTTAAGATTGCCCTTCCCGGTCATGCCGCCGCGATCGGCTCGGCGCTGTCTCCCGACAGGAGCAGTTGCGGCACCTGGGCGAAGCTCCAGCCGCCCGCGGCGGAGGGGCGATCGAGAACCCAGACGAGATCGAAGCGCGCGCCCGGCCATTTCTGCGGGCA
>Ga0187784_10000045_pt1 | contig 71449 bp, 63 predicted proteins | sample 1015_SJ02_MP15_2_FD_132964 | JGI IMG/M metagenome (GOLD analysis project Ga0187784, IMG submission 132964) | Tropical peat soil microbial communities from peatlands in Department of Meta, Colombia - 1015_SJ02_MP15_20_MG | ecosystem: Environmental > Terrestrial > Soil > Wetlands > Peat | place...
AAGGGAGATGCGCCGGGTGAGCGCGATGAGCTGGGGCAAGGTGGCGGTGAAGGTAGTTGCGGCGCCGCCGGCGACGATGGGCTCGGCAAGCGGCTCTTCGCCGGGACCGGCATTGACCACCACGCGGAAACCGCGGTTCGCGAGGCCGCGTGCAATCGAAGCGTAGCGCTCCGGCGGCCAGCGCTTGGCGCCCCAGCCGGCTCCGGGAGCCAGCAGCACGATGGGCCGAGGGGCGCCGCCCGAAGATGAAGTCGCAGGCCCGAGCTGCGCATCGCACCATTGTTCGGCATCCGCGTCGACCGGCAGCAGCGGCTCGCCGAACGGGAGGGCTTCGCCAGCCACTGCCGAGGCCAGCTCGAGGTCCTGCTCGACCACATGCACACTGGTCGTGGCAACCCGCTCGGAGAATAGCCAACGCGCGGGCCATTCCCGCGGACACGCTTCGCCAATGATGCGCTTGCAGCCGGTCGAGCGTGCGATCGCGGCCGAGCGGATCGCGCCTTGGAAATCGAGAACGGCATCGTAGCCAACGGCGCGCAGCTCGCGACGCAGGGCCTTGATTTCGGTTGCCGTTTTGTGGCCGAACGGTCGGCGCTTCCAGTCGCGCATCGAAACCAAGTGAAGGCGGTCGGCGACCGGCATTTCCGGCCCGCGGCCCTCTCTGATCCCTGATCCCTGTTCCCTGTTCCCTGCTTTGAGCAGCGCCTGCCAGCGCGGATCGACAACCCAGCCAATGTGCCATTCCGGATGCGCCCGACGCAAAGCGGTCACGGCGGGGAGGGCGTGAAGAATGTCACCCATCGCGCCCAAGCGGACCACAAGCAGACGGAAACTGGACTGCGCGTGCAAGTCCCAATTCTCGCACAGCGCAATAGCGGCTCGTGGGGGTTCGAATCGCTTGCCGCAGCGCCGAACGGTGCGCGCAATCCGGTACGCGGGGGGCTCGCCATGCAATCTCCGTTGCGCGAGCTGTGCAAATGTGGGCCGAGAAACCAGCGGAGAAACTGTCGGCTCGACCGGATTTGCCAAGAGATCGCCGCATTCATCGCAAAAGGTTTAGCGATGCACCAACCTTGGTGAAATCCACAAATTTATTTGATTTTTGCACTTGCATCCACAGATTCGGCAGACGTAGTGTCTCTTTCAACTGATGGCCAGTAGGGCATCGGGAGTTGATCGCCGGAATGGTTGGTGGAAAGAGGCCGACGAGGGTCGGAAGTTCACCCGCCAGCCCAGCCAGAGGGTGAAACCGGGGGCGAAAGCCGCCGAGGGATCGCTGGCCGCGCCAGGGATTGCAAAAAACCGACGACGGTCGGAGTTGTGAAGCTGGCAGATCCGGAGGATGCACGGTCCGGCCAAAGTGGAATACTCATCGACGGCTCAGCCGGCGATGCAAGGTTCGATGGAGGCAAGGGGTGCATCGGAGGCCCAACCGGAGGTAGAGGCGCGAGGCGCAAGCTGAGCGCATCGAGACCGGCAAAGCCGGAGGGCGCGGTAGCCGATGCGAGTCGGAGGAGCGCAGCCGGTGTGGCGAAGGCAGCGGCCGGTGCAAAACGGCGGTTGCTCAACGCCGAGCTGAAGGACGACGCCAGGTGTGAGTCGGAAGTGATCGCAGGCCTAGCTGGAGGAGGGACGCCAACGCAAGTTGGAAGGTTAACCGCCAGTCGATCGGAAGCGCATAGTACACGATGAAAATCGGGTGCTTGCCACCGGTCGAGTCAGGCGAGAAAACACCGATCCGAGCCGGAGGGTTGGCCCCCGGTCGAGCCGGAAGTAGGGCAGCCGACGAAAGTCGGAAGTTCGAAGCCGGCGCAGCCAGAGGAGAGAGCGGCAGCGAAAGCTGTAGGCTCGCCGCTGGGGGAGCTGGAGGACGCAATACCGGCTGTACTACGAGCTCATCAAGATTGAGACGCCAGGGACTTCGGTCTCTGGCGTTTTCAATTTAGGAGGCAGTTCGCGCCGCTCGCCTCTTGCGCGCTCCCCGCGATTTTGCTAGCTTGCTCCCTTGGCCCTTGGACCTAGCTCCGCCAACTCCGCTAGCGCCGCTAACTCCGCTGCCTCCGCTGAATTACACTGGCGGTTATGAAGCTCGGCCTCGGCCTCTACCGGCACATGCTCAGCGACGAATACTATGCGTTCGCCATGCAGGCCGGCTGCACGCACGTGATTGTGCATCTGGTCGACTATTTCCAGCAGGGTGAAGCGAACCCGGCCCACAATCAACCCACTGGCGGCAAAGACACGCCGTGGGGCGTAGCCGGCGACCCCAACCGGTTATGGACGGCCGCCGAATTGATTGCCCTCCGCAAACAGGTGGAGGCAACCGGCCTCAAGCTCGAAGGGATCGAAAACCTCGACCCGGCTCACTGGTACGACATTCTCCTTGACGGACCGAAGCGCCCGCAGCACATCCGCAACGTGCAGGCGATCCTGCGCGCCATGGGCGAGGCAGGCATCGGCACTCTTGGCTACAACTTTTCCATCGCCGGCGTCTGCGGCCGCGTCAGCGGCCCGTTCGCGCGCGGCGGCGCCGAATCCGTCGGCATGGACGGCCCCGTCGACACGCCCATTCCCAACGGCGTGGTGTGGAACATGATTGTCGACGCGAAGGCGCCGCCCGGCACGCTGCCGAGCATCATGCACGAGGAGCTGTGGCGCCGTTTGGAGCGCTTCCTGGAGGAGATCCTGCCCGTGGCCGAGCAAGCCGGCGTTCGCCTCGCCGCGCACCCCGACGATCCGCCCACTTCTACCATGCGAGGCCAGCCGCGCCTGGTTTACCAGCAGGCCCTGTACCAGCGGCTCATCGACATCTCGCCGAGCCCCAGCAATCTGCTTGAATTCTGCCTTGGCACGCTCGCCGAGATGACGGAGGGGGACATCTACGAGACGGTCGACCGATACAGCCAACAGCATCGCATCGCCTATGTCCACTTCCGCAACGTTTCCGGTAAAGTACCTTATTATCACGAGACTTTCATCGACGACGGCGACGTGGACATGCTGCGCATTCTCGCTATCCTTCACAAAACCGGTTTCGACGGCGTGGTGATTCCCGATCACGCTCCGCAAATGTCCTGTTCGGCGCCCTGGCATGCGGGCATGGCGCACACGCTGGGGTTCTTGCGCGCGGGCATCACTGCCGTCGAACGCGGTTTCACTCCGCCCTCTCCGCAGGACGTTGCGGTGACGCGGACAGGGACCCATCTCCGAATCGCTTGCTGAGGAGACAAAAATGGATCGGAACTCTCGTTTATTCGCTGCCCTGCTGAGGCACCCAAGCGCGTTTCTTCCTTTCGCCATGTCGCTGGCTGGCCTGGCTGTTGTGCTCGGCCACATTGGCCTTTATGGCGTCGTCCGCCGAGCCGACGAAGGCGCGGCCGCGCACATCTGGCAGCTTCTGATGGCCGGACAACTTCCGTTGCTGGCATTTTTTGCCGTCAGATGGCTGCCCAGGGCTCCAAAACCCACGCTCGGAGTGCTTGCGCTGCAGCTTGTCGCCGCGCTTTCGGCGGTTGCACCTGTGGTTCTGCTCAAATGGTGAAGGCCGTCCGGATTTTGCATCGAATAGGAAATGAAGCATTTCCAAATGACGGATCGGAATGTTCAGGAGGCTAGGATGAAAACGCGATGGATAGGACTGCTGGCATTGGCCTGTGCCGTTCCGGTCGCCACAAACGCACAGCCGCCGAGGCCCGACGCGGGCGTTCTCGGCATTGCCCATATTGCATTTCGCGTCAGCGACCTCGACCGCGAGATCGCGTTTCTAGGCAGGCTGGGATATGAAAAGTCGTTCGCGGTGACCAATAACGGCAAGATTTCGGAGGTCTTTGTCAAGATCAACGACCGCCAATTCATCGCACTGTATCCGCAGACTAATCCCCCGCAGCCGCTCGGCTGGATGCGCGTCTGCTATGAGGTCGGCGATCTCAGGACACTCTACAACTTCTACGATTCAATGGGCCTGAAGCTGCAGCCCGTGCGCACGGCCGGCACCGGCAATCTCATCTCCGCCATCGACGATCCGGAAGGCCGCGTAATGGAATTCGCCCAGTACATGCCAGGCTCGAAGTACATGCTCGATGAAGGACAGCACATCGGGCCGGAAAGGATATCCACTGAGCTGATGGGTTTCGATCTGCCAGTGAAAGATGGCGCCGCGCAAAGGGAGTTCTACACCGATCTGGGGTTCGAAACACAGGTCGAAAACGGCAACGTGCGGCTCACCGCGCCGGCCGCTCCCGGCCTGCACATCGAATTGCGCTCCTGGCATCCGGGGGCGCAGCCGCAATTCCTGTTTCCCGTTCCCGACGCACACCGGGCGGAAAGTCAGCTTAGGGACGCGGGCGTAAGAGCGGTCCGTGACGACAAAATCGTGTTCGTCCACGATCCCGACGACAATATATTCGTATTCCTGGAAGTCCCCGGAGACCAGTAGCTGTCCGGCGGCAAAACTTCAGTCAGACCGGCTGCGCGGGACGGTTCGGGTCAATTGTGCGCCGCGTGCGAAGCTGCCTCCCGGCGTGCGGCAAGCAAGTCGGCCAGCACTTTCTCGGGGCAGATGTGGTTCGCTTCGCGCCGCTCCAGCTCTTCGTCCGTCGCCACATAACTCGCGATGGTCATGAAGCAGTCGAGACAACGGGAGTTATAGCTGCCGTTCTCGTTCTGCGTGCGGCTATACATGCCCTTCGACATGGAGCGATGGTAGGCGCGATGCGGATCTTTTGTCGTGACTCCCATCACGGGCGGATGTTCAAACCATCGCCCTGCGCGGGCGGGCAGCAAGTGGCTAGCAGCCAGAAGCTAGAAGCTGCTCTAGAGCGATTCCAATGTGGGTGTACCCCGGGGCGCGCCGACCCGCCAACTTGCCAACGTGCGCGCAAGCGCACGCCAACTCGCTGTACTTGTCTCAACCGGTCTTTTGGTTGACCTGGATACAGCAACTCTGGAGCCGCCCTAATACGCGGGAGAGCCGGCGTTATCCCATTGGTTCGGATGGCGCTGCAGATACCAGCACGGAGTTTCGCCGCCATGGGGAAACAGCGCAATGACACACGGAACGCTGGCCGTTCCGAGAAAGTCGTATTCTGTTTTTTGCCCCTTGAGTGGAACGGACAAGAAGCGATTGACGGCCACTTGAGATTGTGGCGAACCGCGGAATTTGTATACCGTCCAATCGAGCGCGAAGGCCGCAAGCGTCGCGGCGGCGAATGAAACTGCAATGCGCAACAGCCATCGGCCCAGAAACCGCATTCCCTTCCGCCTTTCTCGCGATTCCGGCCGTTCGAGAGCCGCCATGCCCAAACGCAGGCCGCAAGAAGGCCGGCTGCGAAGGCGCTGGCCGCCTTGGCGCTCTTGCTTCCGCCTCGGCTCAATTATCGCCCAAAGATCTTGTAGCTGATGCCCAAGCTGGCGCCGTACGGCGACAGCGTCACCGCCGAATTCACCGGCCATTGCTGGTATTCGAAGTCGCCGCGGACGGAGAAGCGCCGGCTTAGCCGGTAATCCAGGCCTCCGCCATAGGCCACCACAAAGGTGTGCCCGGTGAGGAAGCTGCCGCCGCCCATGCCGACGAACACCTTGCCATACGGCGTGATCTTGTGGAATGTGACAATGGGAACGCGCGGTCCGATGAGGTAGGTGTTCTCGGTAATCCCCAGGTACTCGTTGAACTTGAGCCAGCGGCCTTCGCCCTCAAGCTGCACCCACCGGCTAAGCCGCACGTCGACAAATGCGCCAGCGCCATAGAGTCGGTTGGGGCTGGTTTGCGCAACGCCTTCGGCCGCATAGTCCGGCTGAGAGACGGAGCCCAGACCGCCCGCATCGACAGACAAGCTGCTCGAGGCAGCCGCGGGCAGCACTTGAGAGTGAAGCGAAAGTGCCGCAAGCAAAAACAAGAAGCAAAAAGAAGCAACGCGCAGTATCTTCATGGGCTCCACGTACAAGGAGATCGACCGGGATTCAGCGCTTCGCCGAGCGCTTGCGTTGGGCGTTCACATCGTTCCAATTGTACCGCCGCATCCAGCGATCCCGTGGGTCTCAGTCACCAAGGCCGTTCATTCAGGCCGCTTCAAGCAGCGAGCGGCGAACTGGCAGGAGCCAGGAGGGGGAACCGTATTCCTGGAGGCCCGGAGGGTCCATTCCGCCTTGACCGGGTGGACGGACCCCTTACAAAGGTTCCGGAGTTGCAATACCCTGAATCCCTGAATACCCCGTGGAGTTTTCCCGAAGAAAACCGCCCTTCACTGGGGCACAAGCACTTAGGAACTCTGGAACCGCTCTAAAGCCTAACCGGCGCGTGTAGCAACGCGCCGGCCCGGCTCAAGTTCGAACGGACTTCATTATTGCTGCGGATTCGGCGCCACAGCCGGCTGCTGATCCTGCGCCGTGGTCGCATTCGCAGGTTGCTGATCTTGCGGGCTCGAGGAGCTGCTGGTTGGCACTGGGGCCGGCGCTGGCTGGGAATTATCCGGCGCAGCAGTTGCCGGGGCCGCGGCGGGTGCACCGGCCGAGGCCGGCGCCGCGCTCGCTTCCTCGTAGCGCTGCAGCTTGTAGAACACCGGCGTCACCTCGAACGGCATCTTGTCGCGGGCGTTCATCGGGGCATACCGCTTGGCGCTCAGCATGTGCACTTTGTCGTCCCACGGATCCGTCTTCAACCAGCTTCCCAAGGGCAGAGCCGCGGTCTGGTTCAAGTCGTCCCAGTTCAGCTTGGGCGCCATATGCGCCAGGTCTCCCAGCCACGGCGTGCCGTCCGGCTTGAGAAGCGAGTCGCCCAGCTTGGGAGAGTTCAGCGCCTTCAGCACTCTTCCTCGCTCAACCAATTGCTCATAGAACAAACCGGCGTTCGCCAGCTTGTCCTTGTACATCGAGTTCCCGAGATACTCCATCGCCCTCTTGGCCGCCGTGCCGTTGTCCACATCGGAGTGATTCATCGCGATGCGTTGGAAGGTCGCTTCGTCGGGGAAGAGCAGCCGGTCGTTGAAGGCGTACCGGGTGTCGATGTGGTGCCCCATGGCGATGTGCGCCAACTCCATGGCCACCACTGAGGCGATGGCCTCCTCGGTGGGCAGGCTGTCGATCAGGCCCTTGCTGATGAGGATCGTATTGCCCACGGTTGTCGCTTCCACCGTGTCGGTGAGCAGCACGCGGGTGTGAATCTGATCGGTGAACGACAGGTTGTTGGGCACCACAATGTTGATCACGATTTGGTCGAGGACTTTTTGCTCGTATCCGTTCTGATCGAGCGGCGCCACCAGGCCCGCTTCCACCAGCCGGTCGATCACGTTGTTTTCGGCCTGCGTGATCCACATGCGGGACGCTTGCAACGGGCTCACGTCGCCCGAGTCGTCGCTCTTGTCGACGGCATCGTCCACCTTCACACTCACATTTTCGCTGTCGCGTGTGGGCAGCTTGAGCGAGTAGCCCCAGAAGTGCGTCTGCGCCTTCAGGCCGACGCTTTTGTCGGCTTCGGAGCGTTGCGTCTCTTCCACATAAACGGCCACGGGCAGCCAGATGCCCGGCTGCACATTCATACGCCAACTGTCGAAATGGAAGTAATACTTCGCCGCATCCTCTGAAGTGGGCCCGGTGTAGGTGCCGTTGAAGCGCACCACGTTGCCATCCCGGTCTTCCACCCAGATGCGGCCGTAAAAGCGGCCCATGCCGCGCACTTCAGCCCGCGGGTGGACATCGAACACCGAAGTGCGCACCGAGCCGAGAAACTCGGGCCGGACGAAGCTGAAGACATAATGCTGCTGGTCGAACCCCGAGGGATCGAGGAACATCATCTGCATGAAGCCGGTGGGCGAATAGGTGAAGTGTGTATCCAGGCCCAGCGCCTTGGTCAGCCCGGTGATCGACTCCAGCGAGCTCTTGAAAAAACCCTTCTTTTCCTCCACCTTGGGCTGATAGGTTCGGTCGTAAAATGCCTTGCCGAAGTCCACGCGGCTCAACATGTAGTGGTCTGAAACCGGCACTTCGTACAGCTTTACGTCGGGCCTGGTGTCCTGAATGTAGGTCTCGACCAGCGGTGTGCGCTGCCGAATGTTCTTGATCAGCAGTTTCTCTTGAGCGATCGCCTTCTGGACTAATGCGGCCTGTGCGGCGGTGAGTTGGCGCGCCTGCTCGTATTTGGGCTGCTTCTTTGCATAGGCGAAGGAAACGCCGATCGCCAAAATCAGGAAGGTTGTGGGGATCTTCCGAAATGTCATGTGAGGCTCCTGTTTCTCTTTCCCGGCTTTCCTCTCCCACCCCGCGCCATCGAGGGCCCGGCAGTTGAGTTCAAGCCCGCGTTCGTCCTTGCGTCCTTGATCCTACTCCATTAGCGTTCTTGCTACGCCAATTGGAACGTAATCCGAATCTTCGTTGTAAAGTCCACCGGCCGGCCGTTGCTCGTCGCCGGTCGGAACCGAATCTGCTGTGCAACGCGGCGCGCTTCTTCGTCGAGCCCGTGCCCCAATCCCTGAATCACGCCGTTGACAACCACTTGACCCGAGGCAAGGAACGTCACGCTCAGCACCACATCTCCCTGGACCCGCAACTGCTTTGCCTCGCTCGTGTACAGGGGGGAGGGCTTGGAAAGCACTTCCACTTCCGTCGACTGCACGGGCTCGTTGACCGGCTTTTGCACCGTTGCCACGGTCGTCATCGCCGGAATGCTGGCCGGGGCGACTTTGCCCGTCACGCCCACGTTCGAGCCAGCCTTGAGCCCCTTTCCGATGCCGGTTGAGCCCACCACGCCGTGAGGCGCCACCGCAGGGCCCTGCATTCCGCCATAGGGGTTGCCGATCGCCGCGATCGTCGCCGGACGCGTCGCATTCGGATTGGGAGTCACGCCGAACGTGTCGCCAAAATGCACCGGCGCGGTGGAAGCCTTGACTTGATTGTTCTGCGCCGGCATCGCCGCGGCCAGCGCGGTCTTCGGTTGCGGCGCCAGATTGACGGCCTGGAGCTTGACCGGCACCACCGGCAGATTCACTTTGGCTTCCATCTGCACCGGCTTCGGTTCCGGCTTCGGCTTGGGCGTTTCAATCTTCTTCGGCTGCAATTCCAATTCGAGCTTGGGATGCTCGATCGGAGGGGGCAGCTTGGACGGCTGAGGCTTAACCTTCATCTCCCGTGGCTGCTTGGCGGGAACGACCAGCTCGGTCATCTCGTAGTGCCGCTCGATCACTTGCTTGGCGGTCATTCCCACGTATAGAACCACGCCGAGAATGGTGAGATTGATAAGCGAACTCGCAATGAATCCGGCCGACCGGCCCTCGGGCTCGGGCAACAGTCCGAAATTGGTCCGTCCAGGGGTATATGTCATCGGCATGTCCAATGTCCTCGCTTGTCGCCGCCGAGCCAGCAAGGGCGGCCACTCTATCTGGGAAATAGATCGGAAGCGGCGCCTCTTCTCTCTACCGGTCACCGCTTCTTTTGCCACCGCCTTCCCCGGCGGAAGGCTCCTCTACCAAAGGCTCTTCTACCAATCATTCAGATGCCGAAACCCGAACCGGCGTGCGCAGCGCAGCGTCCCAAAACTGTTCACCGAAAATGCCGCTTGAAGCTGCCGCTCGTCTGCTGTTTCGCTCCGGCGAAACCAAGTGTCCCTGATCGATTGACGCATCCCTGCTCCGTCTAGTTGGCAGAGAACGGTACCAGTATAAGTGCGTTGAAATTACTTGTATACGAGCGTTCTGGTTACTGTCGGATCACCCAAAATGGGGATAGACGACAAGCGATTCTCGTGCTCTTGGACCCCTCCTCTCGAACGGACGATCACCCTGCCCGCGCCGGCTTTCCCCCGCAAGTTCATTTCATCCAACTTGTTGCCAAGGCGTCGCTAAAGATTGTTGCGTTCGATTCACGGTCGGACGCGCACTGACCACATGCCGGCCTGGAGAGTTCGCGAATACCCGGCGAACAGCCGACCCGCACGCCCAGCGCACGCTGCCGCGCGACTGGCTGCCCAGAGAGAAGCTCGTCCAGTGAAAATCCGGACGGCAGCCCCGGAGCGCTAGTTCTATTAGACCCACGTTAAACTAAACTGTTTCGGAAAGGACAGTCTTTTTTGTGAAGATCTTCGTGTCTGGCGGCGCCGGGTACATTGGTGGAACGGTCGCCGGATTACTTACCGAAAAGGGAAATCAGGTCGTTGTATTCGACAATCTATGCCATGGCCGCCGCGACCTGCTGCCCAGCGGCGTGGAGTTCATCCAAGGCGAAATGGCTGACAGAGCGCTCCTGGAGCGCATCTTCACCGCCGCCCGGAAGGATGGACGGCCCTTCGACGGCGTGCTTCACTTTGCCGCGCTCATTGAGGCAGGCGAGTCAATGCAGCGGCCGGAGATCTACTTCCGCAACAATTCGGCCTCCACGCTCTCGCTGCTCGAGGCCATGGTCAATTGCGGCATTCGGCGGCTGGTCTTTTCCTCCAGTGCCGCCGTCTATGGCGAGCCGGAATCCATCCCGATTCAGGAGGATGCGAGGCTGGCCCCCACCAACCCCTATGGCCAATCCAAGCTCCTCGTCGAGCAGATGCTCGTCTGGCTGAACCGCATCCACGGGCTGCGCTACGCTTCGCTGCGCTATTTCAACGTGGCGGGAGCGGCGGAAGGACCCGGCGGCATCGCGCGCGGCGAAGCCCACGAGCCCGAGTCCCATCTGATCCCGTTGATCCTGGACGTGGCGCTCGGCAGGCGCCCGTCGATCGGCATTTTCGGCGACGACTACCCTACGCCCGACGGCACCTGCATCCGCGACTACATTCATGTCTCGGACCTGGCCGACGCGCATTTGCTGGCGCTGGCCAAGCTCGACGAGGCTGCCGGCAGGAATGGGCCGCTAATCTACAACCTCGGCAATGGCCGCGGCTTCAGCGTGAAAGAAGTCATCGCATCGGCGCGCCGCGTCACCGGCCATCCCATCCCCGCGGAGGTCCATTCTCGGCGCCCGGGCGACCCCGCGGTGCTGGTGGCCGGCTCCGAGAAGGCCATGCGCGAGCTGGGCTGGAAGCCTCGCTACGCACAGCTCGATGAGATTCTCCGCACCGCCTGGATCTGGCACCAGAAGCGGTATCGGGCGTAGCGAAAGGTGATTCGAGAGTTGGCGATGCAGCGAATCTATTTGCTATCGACGGGCGGCACCATCGAGAAGGTCTACTCCGAGCAGAGCGGCGTGGTGGAGAATCGCGTCGCCAAGCTGGATCGCTATCTCGGCATGCTTCGCCTGCCCGACTGCGAGATTCAAAGCATCCCACTGATGAACAAAGACAGCCTGGAGATGACGGACGCCGATCGCGCCGAGGTCCGGGATCGCGTGGCTGAGCTGCTTCCTCAGGGCGCGCCCATCGTCATCTCGCACGGCACCGACACCATGGTCGAGACCGGCCGCTTCCTCGAAAAATCATTTCCCGATCTGAGGGTTCCCATCATCCTGACCGGAGCCATGACGCCGCTGGGATTCGAGGGCAGCGACGGCCTGCAGAACTTGACCGAGAGCCTCATGGCGGCGCGCCTGCTCCCGCCGGGAGTCTTCGTGGTGATGCACGGCCAGGTCATTCCCGTCGACCGCGCCCGCAAGGACAAAGACAAAGCCACCTTCGTGCGGACCTAGGCGCTGGCCGAGAAACCGCCCTCGCGCGATCGTTGATCTCTCGACTCTACTCCCTATTCCCTATTCCCTATTCCCTATTGCCTATTGCCTATTGCCTATTGCCTATAAGATTGAACCATGCCTCTCTCGCGCCGGCAGGCGCTGGACTACTTCCGCTCGCCCGACCTGATCGGATTGGGCTTCGAGGCCGATGCCGTGCGCCGCCGCCTGCATCCCGAGGGCGTGGTCACCTACATCATCGATCGCAACATCAACTACACCAACTTCTGCACCGAGTACTGCACCTTCTGCGCGTTCTATCGCCCGCTGCCGCGGCCGGGCAAGCCCGACCCGCGATCGGATGAGGGCTACATCCTCGACTTCGAGACGATTTGCGCGAAGATCGCCGAAACCCTCGAGATGGGCGGTACCGGCGTGCTGATGCAGGGCGGCATCCATCCGGATCTTAAGATCGACTGGTTCGAGCGGCTCTTCCGCGGCATCAAGCAGCGCTTCCCGCAGATCTGGCTGCACTGCTTGTCGGCTTCCGAGGTTCTGGCGATCGCGGAGTACTCCGGCCTCGACCTGCGCACCACCATCGCGCGCCTGCGCGACGCCGGCCTCGATTCGATTCCCGGCGGCGGCGCGGAGATTCTCGACGACGAGGTCCGCCATCGCATCGCCCGCCTCAAATGCGATACCGGCGATTGGGTGAGCGTGCATCGCACCGCGCATCAGCTCGGCATGAGGACCACGGCGACGATGATGTTCGGCGTGGGCGAAAGCTTCGAGCAACGCGTCAACCATTTCGAAGTCGTTCGCCGTTTGCAGGAAGAGACGGGCGGGTTCACCGCCTTCATTCCCTGGAGCTTCCAGCCCAAGAACACCGCGCTCGGCGGCCGCGGCTGGGACGAAGCGACTTCGGTCGAGTACCTCAAGGTCCTCGCCATCGCACGCCTCTATCTCGACAACATTGAGAACGTGCAGGCCAGTTGGGTGACGCAGGGACTGAAGGTGCTGGAGCTGGGTCTTCACTTCGGCGGCAACGACGTGGGCTCGGTGATGCTTGAAGAAAACGTGGTGAAGGCGGCGGGCACATCGAACTGCACGACGGAAGAAGAGCTGCGCCGCATCATCCGCGACGCCGGCTTCAAGCCCGTGCAGAGAGATACGCTCTACCGCACCATGTTCTTGAACTAGAGTGTTTCAAAAATGGGTCTTGTAACAGGGCATGACTTTAGTCGTGCCGAGAAAGGCCAATAAAATTGGGGGCTTTAGCCCCTGAGGGGCAGCCGGAAATGAGTTGGGGTCCATTTTTGAAACACGCTCTAGTGTCCTGAGTCAGAAGTTCGTTTACTACGGATTTGTCATCCTGAGCGGAGTTTGCCGCGTTTCTGCGGCAAACGGAGTCGAAGGATCTGCGGTTGTTTTTCAACGAATTTCCGATTCACCACACTAGTCGAAGCAGTATCACCGAGAGGACGTGATGGCTGACGAACCGATCAGGCTGTTCGCGCCGAGGTCGGACCGCTATCCACAGCCGAACGAACTAGATGCCACTCGATCCGCGTTGGAAAAGGTCGCTGAACAGGTGCCGGTCTTGGGGCCCGCCACCACCCATGTCATCGCGCAGTTCCTGATTCCCGGTGTCGAACGGCGCAGAGAGGCGTGGTTCAAAGAGCTCGCAGATGACCTTGACGAATTGAAGGACACTGTTACTGGGTTCAGCATAGAGAATCTCGTAGATAACGAGCGCTTCGTGTCAGCAACAATTCAAGCGACTCGAATCGCCCTTGCATCTCATCAGCAAGAGAAACGACAAATGCTACGTAACGGCTTGCTGAGAGTCGCCATGGGGAGTGGTCCCGGCGATGATTTGGAGCAGGCGTTTCTCCGAGCGATCGAGGACTTCACACCAACACACGTGAAGATTCTGTACGTTCTTTGGGCGGGCCTACGGGATCTTTCCAACAGAGGGCTTTGGGACAACTACTCCAAGAAATACGCCGTTCCCAATTATGGGATGGCCGTTCAGCTTCTCTTCCCGGAGATAAATGACGTCTTTGTGATGGAGTATATGATGCGTGATTTGTCTAGAAGAGGTTTCTCAACTATCTCGAATCCCGGCGCTTCCTTTCCGCAAGGGTCCATCGTGACCAACATGGGTATGAGCTTCTTGAAGTTTGTACTGACAGCCGAAAAGCCGAAGTGATGATCTGATCGAAGAGATCATCCCTCCCGCGGAGGGCGATTGGACCCGAACTCACCAAAGAGCTCTGGGCTGACTGGAAACGGAGACGGAAATGAAACAGTATGCGGCCGGCATCCCATACGACGAATGGGAGATCAAACATCTTCGGTCCAATCCCGAGTTAGGTGTCGAATACCTCAAGCTGGCTCTCGAATGCCTGAACGACCCGGAAGACCGCGGCGCAAGCTTGCTCATGTTGCGCTCTATCGCCGAAGCCTACGGAGGTCTCGGCGCGGTTGCCGCCAAGGCGGGCATCAGCCGCGAGTCGCTCTACCGCTCGCTCTCGCCCAAGGGCAATCCGACGCTGAAAACACTCATCGCCGTGCTCAACACCATGGGCCTGAGCCTCTCCGTCGTACCGCAGCCCAAGAATGCGCGCAAGCGCGCCCCAAAGAGACCGGCGAAGGCCGTGCGAGTCCGCGCCGCAGCCTGAGCACGATCCGCAGTAGCACTTGCAATCGCCCGCAGCCCGCAATGCTTTTGCACCGAGGCGCTCGCGCGGATCATCTATGTTTGTGACATGACACAAGCGGCGTCGCTTTCTCTCCGTACCCTCGGCAACTCCGACCTCCAGATCACTCCCATCGGCTTTGGCGCGTGGGCCATCGGCGGCAGCGGCTGGCAATTCTCGTGGGGCCCGCAGGACGACTCGGAGTCCATCGCCGCCATCCATCGCGCGCTCGATCTCGGCGTGAACTGGATCGACACGGCGGCTGTCTACGGACTCGGCCACTCGGAAGAGGTCGTTGCGCGCGCCGTCAAATCCGCTTCGCAAAAGCCCTCCATCTTTACCAAGTGCTCGCGCCTCGCGAATCCTGACGGCACGCTCTATGGCTCACTTCAGCCGGCCTCGCTCGCGCGGGAGCTCGAAGCATCGCTGCGCCGTTTGGGCGTTGAGACCATCGACCTCTACCAGATTCACTGGCCAGACCCCGACGAGGAGATCGAGGCGGCATGGGAGACGCTGGAGCGTTTTCGCGAGCAGGGCAAGGTGCGCTGGATCGGCGTCTCCAATTTCTCCGTCGAGCAGATGAAGCACATCCAGAAGATCGCGCCGATCACCAGCCTGCAGCCGCCTTACTCCATGCTGCGCCGCGGCGTCGAAACCGAGATCCTTCCCTTTGCGCAAGCCAACGGGATCGGCGTCATCAACTATTCGCCGATGCTTAGCGGCATGCTGACCGGCAAGATGACCGCCGAGCGCGCCGCGGCTCTGCCGGCCAACGATTGGCGCCGCAAAAATCCGGAATTCAGCGAGCCGCGATTGAGCCGCAACCTGCGCCTGGTCGACCTGCTGCGCGAGATCGGCGGCGCGCACGGGGTCACTGCGGGCGTGGCGGCGGTGGCCTGGACGCTGCACCATCCCGCGATTACCGCCGCCATTGTGGGCGGCCGCAGCGCCCAGCAGGTGGAGGAAACCGCGGCCGCTCTAACCTTCAGGCTGAGCGAGGAAGAATACGAGCAAATCTGCCGATTCTTGGCGGCAAATCAAGCGTGAGCCGCGCAAGGGACAACGCGAAACCTAGCGCTCTAGACCGGCTCCAGCATAGGTGAACTCATCCTTCTTGCCTTCCCACCCTTTTCGCAAAGAGCGCGAAAAGGACGGGGCACGGAAGCGATGGGTTATAGCAATTATCGAACCGCTATAAGATTCGCACACCAACAAAAACCCCGGCCGAAGCCGGGGTTTTTGTGTTTCTCCGAACAAGCCAGTCTACATGGCCGCCACAAAGTCGGGAACCATGCCTGCCGCGTAGTCCTGCAGCAACTGGGTTGTGCGCGCGGCCATCCCCGTATACATCGACGCGGCGCGGTAAGCATTTACGCGGACTCCCTCGCCGGCTTGCTTGAACGCGTATTGCGCCAGCGCCGCCAATACACAAACGCGAATCTGCATGGCGTCGCTGTGTAACGTCTCGACGAGCAGCCGGTCCACGCCTTCGCAATGGTTGGCGGCGAAGTCCGCCATCTCCTGCATGACGCGCGCATTCTGGTACATGACCCACAGGCCCTTCGGACCTTCCATGCGTTGCCATGCATCTTCCGGAGTGGCGCTCAGACCTTCCTGCCACAGGAAGCGATCGCTCAGCTCGCGCGCGCTCCAATCGGAACGGAGCTTGGAGAGCAATAACTCCCAGGTTTGCGCTTTGCGCGCCTGCACGTTCCGGCGCCAGCGGACGAAGTACACTGCGATCGTAACGACGGCCGCAATTTCTAGCACTTGCAGCATCATAAGTGATCCCCAAATCGGCATTCGGCACCCAAGTCTTCAGTCGCCGAACCTGCAGCACTTCTGAATTCACTCTTATTATTAGCAGGAATCGGGAGATTTGTAGATAGGAAAAGGGCGTCATGAATACCCCTTTCGTTGTAGGCGCCGGGAATCGGTCGGACATGCACCAAAGTAACGAATTGCCCGAAAATGGGGCAAAAATGCGTTTGCTTGCAGCCGCCAGTACAATGAAACCAAGAAAGTTAACCCGCAAAGGAGTTATTCACAATTGGCGCAGCGCACATTCAGCATCATCAAGCCCGACGCTGTGGGAAAAGGATTCACGGGAGCGATTCTGAACGAGATCGACCAGGCCGGATTCCGCTTTGTCGCCATCCGGCAGCAGTCCATCACCAAGCGCCAGGCGGAGGGTTTCTATGCCGTGCACCGCGGGAAGCCCTTCTTCGATGGGCTGACAGATTTCATGTCGTCTGGCCCTTTGTTCCTGATGGTGCTCGAAAAAGACAATGCGATTGCCGACCTGCGTAAGCTGATGGGCGCAACCGATCCTGCGGACGCCGACGAGGACACGATTCGCAAAAAGTACGGCAGCTCCCTGCAGCAGAATGCGATTCATGGCTCGGATGGCGAAGAGACCGCGGCCTTCGAGATTGGGTACTGGTTCGCCGGCTACGAGCTGCTATGAGAGCAATCGAGGGCCTGAGTTCCTTCTCGGAGCGTCATGCAGGTTACCAGGAACGAAGCTCAATCTGAACGCGGACTTCGCACACGGCCTTCGAGGCGCGCTTCGGCAAGCCAGGGGCAGGCCCGATCCGGACCCTTTCGAGCGGAGTTTCTGCAACCGGCCCTTGTCCCTAGTCCCTAGTCCCTAGTCCCTGCCTTTGCGCCCTTCGGCGAGCAAACTCTTCGGGCGTGGGAATCGGTGTTAGGTTGCGGCCGACGAACATATCGCCGAAGAGCCCGACAAGTTCTTCGTGAATCGAACCGTTTGAGGCGAGCACCTCGTCGCTCGCCAGCCGGACCGGCGCGCCGGAGAAATCGGTGACGCGGCCACCGGCTTCGAGGGTGAGGAGAATGCCGGCCGCCGAGTCCCACGGGCTCAGGTTGAACTCCCAAAAGGCGTCCATCCGGCCGCAGGCCACATAGGCCAAATCGAGCGCAGCCGATCCGGGGCGCCGCACACCGTGCGAGCGCAGCGTAAATTCCTGGTAAAAGTGAACGTTGGGACTCGCGTGCCGTTTGCGGCTGGGGAAGCCCGTGGCCAGCAGGGCCTCGGCCAGCTTGGCAACGCGCGAGACGTGGATCGGGCGGCCATTGAGCGCCGCGCCCTGCCCGCGCTCCGCGGTGAACAGCTCGTCGCGCATGGGATCGTAGACGACCGCGGCGGTCAGCGTTCCGTCTTCTTCGGCTTTTAAGCCGGCGGGACGGTGCTCCAGGCCTAACGACACGCTGAACTGCGGAAATCCGTGGGCAAAGTTGGTGGTGCCGTCGAGCGGGTCGACATACCAGCGGAATTCGGCGTCGAGGCGCTCGCGCGTGCCCTCTTCTCCGTAAATGCCGTGGCCGGGAAAGATTTCGGCGAGACGCGCGCGGATGAGTCCTTCGCTGGATCGATCGGCGTCGGTCACCAGATCGGCATCGCCCTTGTATTCGGTTTCAACGCCGCGGGCAAAAAAGTCGCGCAGCAACGCGCCTGCCTCGCGCGCAATCTGTGCGGCTTTCGGAACAAACACTAGATGAGGCACGAATGGCGGTTGGGCCGATCCCGTCACAGGCCCGCCTCGTTGGGGCCTGGAATGTCGGCAGCCTCGTAGCGCGGCGTGCGGCGCCGGCCCGCCTCGCTGATGGTGCGGATCTGGTTTTTGTAGATGAAGAGGTTCGGCTGGCCCTCGCGCGTCAGGCGCAGCATGGAATCGTCGAAGTACTCGATCCATCCGCGAACCGTCTCGCCGTCGCGCAGCTTGATGGCGACAATGACTTGCCGCTCGCTGAGGGAGCGAAGGTAAAGCGCCTCTTGGCCGGTTTCACCGGGCGGAGGAGTCTTGGCGCGGCGGCGCGAGAGTGGAGAGGTCATGCTGCCATTTTAGATGCTCGGACAATGAGGGCGGAAACGCGCAAGCCGATCAATTGCCTTTGGGCGCCGCGTCGGCGTAGTAGCCCGCCCTGCTGCGAGTGTTGAACTCATCGGCGGCAGCTACGGAAGCGTGGCCCTAAGAATCGCCTCGAACCTAGGGGAAGGCATGAACTCTTACGCTTCGGCTGCGTCCAGCTCCCGGAAGAGCTCCTCGAGATCGAGATAGATCGGCGAATTCGCCGCCGCAAAGCGGCTCGCGCGCATCCAATTGCCTTCCGAGCAATCCCACCCCAGCCGCTGCACCGGATCGACGACCCAGATGTGCGGCACCTGAAACCGCCGGTAGTCGTCGACCTTCTCCTGCACTTTGGAATGGCGATCCTCCGGCGACAATACTTCGACCACGATGAGCTGGGGGTGGCTGAAGACCGGCTCGATGGGAACCGTGCGCGCCCAGACACTCACATCCGGAACGCGCACCGTATCCGAGTTGAGCCGCGTTCTCTGCTCCTGAATCGACCGCGTCTGCCATTTCTTGTCGTGCCGCCGGAACCAATCCAGAATTGCCCATTGCACCAGGTTATGATCGTACTCGCCCACGCTTCGTTCCTCGATCTCGCCGTTCACATACTCCGCATCCGGCTCGTAGGGAGTCGTCAGGTACTGTTCAATTGGAATGCGGGTTGCTGTCGCCATCGTCCGATCCTTCTTGCAGTTTACACCCGATCTAATCGGCGGGCACATGGCGTTGCGTCGGCGCAGCGCCGGCATAGTAGCCTGTCTTGTTGCGAATATTGAACTCGTCGGGAGCGGCGCGGGGAATTGTGACCAAGATGCGGTGAAAGGTCCTTCCGGGCTCCTGATTGTGCGGATAATAACCCAGCACATATTGCGTGCGCAGGTCGTCGCTGACGCGGGCGAAGGCCTTGTCGAGGCCGCCGTCGCTGACGTAGAAATGCTTGCCGCCGGTCTGCTCGGCCAGCGTGATGAGCGCGTGTTCGCCGCCGATGTCGCGGCCGGCGCTGGCCTCGATGGGCACATCGATAATCGAATAAATCATCACTTCGTTGCGCAGGGCGGCTTCGAGGGCTTCGGCATAGGTGGAACTTTCGGCGGTGTCGTCTCCATCCGAGACGACAACCAGCACTTTCCGGCCCTGCTTGCCGCCCAGCCCCGCCGAACCCAAGCAAATGGCGTCGTACATCGCGGTGGCCGAGTCGCCGCGGAGCTGGTTGAGGCCGCGTTCGATGACGGAGATTTTGTTGGTAAAGGGAGCGAGTTCGCGCACGTCGGTGGCAAATTGCAGCAGGCTCATCTGATCCTGCGAGCGCAGGATCGCCTGGGCGAAGCGCCGCGCCGCGATTGCCTCCAGGCTCATATCTTTGCGCACGCTCCCCGATGTATCGATAGCCAGGGTCAAGTTCAGCGGCATCGCCGATTCGCGGTCGAAGATTGCGATCTGCTGCGGGCGGCCATCTTCGAAGATGGCGAAGTCGTCGCGCGTAAGGCCGCCGACAAGCGCGCCGTTACGATCGGTTACGTTGACAAAGATGTCGACCAGCTTGACTTCGACGTGAAACGTGGTTTGCTGGGCAGGAGCGGCGGCAGCAGCAAACAGGAGCGCCGCGCAGACCGTGGCGGGCGCAAGAAGAACCAGGATTCCGCGGCCAGCCGTCACGTTTCGCCCCCGGCGCATCGATAGCCGATTCATGTGGGGCCGACCCATGCGGCAGAGGCTCACCGGGCGCCCGCACGGTCCATCGTTCCATTCCCCAAAAGAGCTGATGTGCACACGCATCGCTCGAAAAAGAATACCGCCTGCCGGTTAGACGCGGCAGGCAAAAATCCGGGGCTGGCGCGGGCGCCCGATCAGGCCAACTTATAGAGGAATCCGGTCGGCGTTCCCCAAAGGTTGCGGGCGCGATCCTCGTAAAAGATGCTGAACTCGATTCCGGAGAGGTCGAAGTCGAACAAGGGGACGCGGTCGAAGGTGTAATCGCCGCCCGTAGAATACTCATCGCCGCCGCAATCGATCATCAAGGCTTCGCCGGTGGAGAGGCGCTCGGGGTGGGTGAGCAAAATGCTCGCAACGGCGAAGGCCCCCAGGCAGAATTCGTTGCCGGCGAGGCAGGCGCGGGTGCGCCGCGCCGAGCAGCCGCGGTGCAGCATGCCGGCCTGAGCGGCGACGACCAGAACGTCGCATCCCTGCTGCTGATCGGCTAGAATCGTCTCCGCAAGCCGCGTGCGCTCGATCTGCCGCAGATACTTTTGGCCTAGGCGCCCGGCAATGCGGTTGGAAAAGCGGCGCTTCGAGGCCAGCACTTCGAGGATTTGCTCTAGCGCTTCGTTGTAGGTGGGCGCCACCGTTTGCCAGCGGGGAATCGCAAACCATGCCTCGGGCTCTTCGGGGAGCGGAAGCCGGCCGAGCTTCTCCTGGCAATTGCCCAGACCCGGGAAAAGCTTCCTCAACATCGTCACCTGCGCCTCCACCGGCCGCACGCGATACCCCGCTGGATAGCTCCGATCGGAGGGCACCTCTTCGTCCTCGAACTTCCGGTTCACGGTGAAGCAGTGGACGATTTCCGTCACCGCCTTGGCGATCTCAGGCTTGAGTTTGCTCTCTGCCTCGAGCACGGCCTGCGCGCTTTGCCGGTCGAGCTGCTCGATCGCCGTCAGATATGCTCTCCGGACGGCGTCGCCCAGGCAGTCTTGCAACCGCTGGTTTTGCTGTTCGGTGGTGTTCCCCGAGAGATGCAACGGAACGATCGAGTGTGTGGTCGCCATGATTCTGCTCTCTGTGCGGCATCGCAACGCAGCGGCGATCTGCTGCAGCACGCGTCGCGACGATCGCCGGAAAAAGCCGCTGCAGCGGCAACTCCGCGCATGCCACTGATGAAACCGTGGTGACGTCAAAGAACGCCAGATTCTTTCCAGCCTATCGGCAAGGATTCGGCATTCTCTACCTCGCCGAGCCAATTTCAACGCGAAGCCTGCGCGAAAGGCGTTCCGAATTTGCGCCCAATGCAAGAGTGCGGATGTTCGCGCATTAGAAACCGCTCATAAAGAAAATGGCCGGCGCTCGCGCACCGGCCCATCGCCGAATTCAAGGCCTACGCCGCGGCGATCACCGCGACCTCCGGCAGGGACTGGCGCACCCTGGGGTGCGCCGCCAGCAGCGGCAACGCCACATCCAGGACGTCGTCAATCTGGCTGGCGTAGTGTACGGCCACGCCTTCCATCATCTCCGGCGTCAGGTCCTCCTCCACGTTCTGGCGGTTCTCGGCGGGGAGAATGATGTGTTGCACACCGGCGCGGCGCGCGGCGAGGAACTTCTCCTTGATCCCGCCGACCGGCAGCACGTTGCCGCTCAATGTGATTTCGCCAGTCATGGCCGTCAGCGGGCGAACGGCTGTGTCCGTCAGCAGCGACGCAAGCACCGTAGCCATGGTGACGCCCGCCGACGGCCCATCCTTGGGGATGGCGCCGGAAGGCACGTGAATGTGGATGTCGAGATCCTTGTTGAAGTCGTCTGCCAGCCCGAGCCGCTCCGCGTTCGAGCGAACCCAGGTGAGCGCGGCCTGCATGGACTCCTGCATGACCTCGCCGATCTGGCCGGTCATCGTGAAACCGCCTTTGCCCTTCATCTTGTTGGCTTCGATGAAGAGGATGTCGCCGCCGGCCGGCGTCCAGGCCAGCCCAACGGCCACGCCCGGCCGCTTCACCCGCTCGGCCACTTCGGTGTCGACGCGCACCTGAATGCCGCCGAGGAACTCCTGGACGGTGTCGCGCGCGACGACGAGCTTTCCGGTGTGGCCCTCAACCACGCGCCGCGCCAGCTTGCGGCATACGGTGCCGATGGTCTGCTCCAGCTTCCTCACCCCGGCCTCGCGCGTGTAGTGGCGAATCATATAGCGAACCGCATCCTCGGGGAACTCGATCTGCTCCGCGGTGATGCCGTTCTCCTTGATCTGCCGCGGGATCAGGTACCGGTTGGCGATGTGCACCTTCTCCTCTTCGCTGTAGCCCTGCAAAGGAATGATCTCCATGCGGTCTTGCAGCGGCGGCGGCACCGTATCCAGCATGTTTGCGGTGCAAATGAACAGAACCTTCGACAGATCGAAAGGCACGTCGAGGTAGTTGTCGCGGAATGTGTTGTTCTGCTCGGGATCGAGCGTCTCCAGCAGGGCCGAGGCGGGATCGCCGCGGAAGTCCCGGCCCAGCTTGTCTACTTCATCCAGCATCATCACTGGATCGTTGGTTCCGGCGCGGCGAATGCTCTGGATGATCTGGCCGGGCAGGGCGCCGATGTAGGTCCGCCGGTGGCCGCGAATCTCGGCCTCGTCGTGCATGCCGCCCAGCGAAATCCGCTGGAATTTGCGGCCAAGCGCGCGCGCGATCGACCGGCCCAGGCTGGTCTTGCCCACGCCCGGAGGCCCCACGAAGCACAAAATCGGCCCTTTCATATCCGGCTTCAGCTCCAGCACGCTCAGATAATCGAGAATGCGATCTTTTACCTTTTTGAGCTCGTAGTGATCCTCGTCGAGGATTTCGCGAGCCTTCGCGATGTCGATCTTCGAGCCCGAGCTCTTGTTCCACGGCAGGACCGCAAGCCATTCGATATAGTTCCGTGTGAGTGAGTAGTCGGCGGCCATCGGCGACATGCGCTGCAGGCGCGCAAGCTCTTTCAGCGCCTCCTTTTTGACCTCCTCCGGCATGCCTGCGGCTTCGATCTTCTGGCGCAGCTCATCGATGTCGCGCTGCCCTTCGTCTTGTTCGCCCAGCTCCTTCTGGATGGCCTTGAGTTGTTCGCGCAGGTAGTAGTCGCGCTGCGACTGCTGAACCTGGTCTTGAACCGAGTTCTGAATCTTGGCGCGCAATTGCTGGACTTCGATCTCTTTGGCCAGCAGCTTGTTCAACTGCTCCAGCCGCTCGGAGACGCTCGGCGCCGCCAGCAACTGCTGTTTCTCGTCCGTGGTGAGAAAGGGCAGCGAAGAGGCCTCAAAATCGATCAGCCGGGTCGGCTCTTCGATGTTTGCGGCAATGGTGCGCAGCTCGTCAGAGAGCGTCGCCGACTCGGAAACGATCTGCTGGAACTGCTCGATCACGTTGCGCACCAACGCCTCGAAATTTGGCGATGCCGCGGGCGTAATCTCTTCCAGAACCTCGACCTCGGCGACCATGAAAGGTTCGGATTGGACAAAGCGCACCAGACGGACGCGGTTCACGCCTTCGGTGAAGACAAATCGGCTCTGGTTGGGCATGCGCACAATTTTGTGCACGGTCGCTAAAGTTCCCACAGTGTGCAGATCCCCCGGCTTGGGCGAATCCAGCCTCGGATCGCGCTGGGCCGCAACCACAATCGCCCGGTTCTCGCCGAGGGATTCGATCAGTTGGATCGAGCTCTCCCGGCCGACCGTCAGCGGCAGAACCGCGTGCGGAAAGAGCACCGTGTCGCGGACCGGCAAAACAGGGATCCGGCGCGACTGGGGCGAATCTTTTTGTGCAGCTTCCGGTGTCGAGAGGTTTTGCTTGGTCGCCATTGAGTGTCCTTTTGTCAAGTTTCCTTCTTTAGACTACTCATAGATTCGAAAAGTTGCACGATTTGCCCTTGCGCGACTTCGATCCCCGCGTCACATTGCTAGGCTACGCTCCGCGCACGGCCCAGGTTCCCCGATTTGCCATGCCTATGAGATAAGTCATTTCCATCAAGCAACATACGGAAGATGCACCGCGCATCCACCGCGGAACCCGCTGCCGAGGATCCGGTCGAGCGACGTGCGAGTGTCCGTCAAAACTATCGGCTGGATCGGCGGGAATTTGAGGGATCCTTGGGCCGATAGCGGCGGGGTTCGCCCTGGTCTCGAACCGCTCCGATTCGAACCTGGATTAGTTTTCGCGTCGGCTCCTCGATGGGTTAGGTGCCGGGATGGGTAGCCATTCCCGGCCCGCTGTTGTTCTTCAGCCCTGACCCGCCGCTGTTCGTCTCCGCGCTTTTCTGTATGGCAGATTCAATGTGCTCCCAAACCTCGTCGGGCGGCTCTACCTCAGGAAACAATTGGCGAGCGGCCTCGGCGATGGTCTCCAGCTCGGCTAGCAACGCCCGGCAAAGGTCGCAACTCTTGAGATGCGGATGGACTTTGGCATCGACGCCCGAACCGATCAGGTCGGGCAGTTGGGCTTGGAATTCGCCGCAGTTCTTTGGGTCCCGTTCGCCAGTCATGACCGCGCCTCCTGACGGCTTTGCGCGCGCAGGGCATCGCGCAGTTTCAGGCGCGCCTTGTGCAATTGCGATTTGCTGTTGCCGATCGAGCAGTCCAGCATGGCGGCAATCTCATTATGCTCAAATCCTTCCACGTCGTGAAGGATGAAAATCAGGCGATAGCCTGCCGGCAAGTCGGCAATCGCACGCTCCAGGGCCAGCCGATCGATGGCGCCGGTGAGTGCCAGATCGGGACCGCCGAAGCTGCGGCTCGGGCTGTCTTCGGCGGGTTCCATGGCTTCGTCGAGGGAGATGAGCGAGAGTCCCTTTTTACGAAGCTGCATCAACACCACGTTGATGGCGAGCCGGTGCAGCCAGGTGGAAAAAGCCGAGTCTCCCCGGAATGTGGCGATTTTGCGGTGCAGCTGCAGAAACGCCTCCTGAGTCAAATCCTCGGCCTCGGCGACATTTCCCACCATGCGCAGGCAGAGCGAGTAAATTCGTCTCTTGTGCAAGGAATAGAGTTGGGTGAACGCTTGATGGTCGCCTGCCTGGGCTCGAGCCAGCACATCGGCATCGAGAGCGCAGGTTGCACTTGCGGAGGTAAGATTTCGGCCCGTGAGCGCCGCGGCCGGCAAGTCGTTGCTTCCGGTCGGCCGGACTCGATCCGGCATTTGCGCTGGGGATGCGGGATTTGGCATGCGCTGCCTTCGGGATTGTTCTCGAAGTCTAGCTCCGCGCGATTCTGCGTAGCCTGAATGATGGACTGGCAATCGCTGCTTCGGTGAGCCTCCGGAATCGACGGGAACAGTGACATGAAATGGATGCCACGGCGCGTTCTCTTCGGTTTTGCTCCGGCTTTCTAACTGGTTAGTATAAGGGAATGCTGTTTAGGTTGGCTGAGTAGGCGAGAATCGTTGCAATTCGCTATCTTCCGAGATCGCGGATTGCGCATTTCCCGCGTCGAACGGGCAACCATTTTCGGCGTGGGTTCCCTCGGATATGAATTTGCGGATGAAGCCGGCGGAGAAACGCGACGCTCAGCCGAAGGTTCGCCGAACCGCATTGGCCATCGGCATTCCTGAGGAAGGTTGTGTGCGCGAGCGCCGGAAGAGGCGGGTTCAACCTTCATCCATGGCACGTCCGCTGGTTCAGGCTCAAGTGAAGAATCCGATCCCTCGCAAGATATGCGGCGAGAAATCCCGGTTGATTCTATGGTTGGTGCGCCCCACGACCGCGGGGCGTCTGGCGCAAAACGCATTCCTGCTGGCCTGGGTTTTGAGCCTTGCGTCTCTGACGGGCCGGTGCCAGGGATCGGCGACGGGCTCTGAGCCGCTATCGCCGGTCACGGGCGGACTGCAGGTACCCGCGGCTGCCGGCGGTCTATCTTGGCAGGGGTTGCCGGTAAGGCATATTGCCTTCGCAGGAGTTTCGGCCGACCGGCTTTCTCCGCTTGCCGGGCGCCTAGCCCAGGCGGAAGGCGCGCCGCTCACCGAAGGGAATCTGAAAGCCAGCCTCCGCGAACTGTTCGCGACCGGCCTTTACGAAACGCTGGAAGTTGCGGGCGCAGCGGACCAGGGCGGCGTCGACTTGACATTCCGCGGCAGGCCGGCGACGTTCATCGGCGCGGTGGGGGTAAACGGAGCGACCGGGGCCACGATGAATACGCAGTTGGAGCGCGCCTGCCAGCTCGAAGCCGGAACGCGCCTGACGCAGACGAAGATGCTTCGCGCGGTCGAGCAGATGCGCGCCACACTCGAAGAGAATGGCTATCACGAGCCGGCGATCGCGCAGACCGTGACCCCGCGCGGCGCGCAGCAACTGGCGGATATCACGTTTAGAGTCGTGAGCGGTCCCCGGGCCCGCGTAGGCAGAATCGTTGTTTCCGGCGATTCGGGAATGACCTTGGACGAGTTCCGCCATTATGCCCACCTCCGTGCGGGTGCGGCTGCCGACCATGACACCGTCAATCGCGCTCTGGACGGCGTGCTCAGCCAGTTCCAGAATCAGGATCGGCTCGAAGCCGACGTCCGGCTCGAATCGGCGCAATATAACCCGGCTGCCAAGAGGGTCGATTACCGGTTTATCGCCGACCGCGGTCCCGTGGTCAAGGTGGTTGTGGAGGGCGCCAGCATCAGCTCGGAGCGCGTGAAGCATCTGATCCCAATCTATGAGGAAGGAAGCGTCGACGAAGACCTGCTGAACGAAGGCAATCGGCGGCTCCGCGACTACTTCCAACGCCAAGGCTACTTCGACGTCAAGGTCGATCACGCGGTGCAGTCGATGGGAGACGAGGAAGTGACGATCCGCTACACGGCCCGCCTGGGAATACGACGCCGCTTGGAAAAGGTCGCGATTGAGGGAAACCGTTACTTCGATACGCCCACGCTCATGGACCTTGTGAGCGTCCACGCCGCCGATGTCCTCGACCGGCACGGGATCTACAGTCAGGGTCTGGTTTCGGCCGACGTCGGCGCACTGGAGTCGGTGTACCGGAACAACGGCTTTTCGCAGGTGAAGGTAACGCCGGAAACCAGCACTCCGGAAACAGTGGATGCGGGCGATCCGCCGGCCGCCGAAGGCGGGCAGCAAAGGCCGGCAGGGGCCGCCGGCTCCGCGCCGCTTACGATCGTTTACCACATCGCGGAGGGCCAGCAGTCGCACGTGGGAAAGCTGGAAATCGAGGGCAACGATCACATTCCGGCTGCGGACTTGATCAAGCTTCTGAACACGGCGCCGGGTCAGATGCTTTCGCCCCGCAACCTGGCCGGCGACCACGACACTTTGATCGCGGAGTATTATAGCCGCGGTTTCGAACAGGTCGACGTGACCGTGGCCCAGCAGCCCGAGCCCGGCGATGCCGGCAAGATCGATGTTGTGTTTCACATCGATGAGGGCAAGCAGGTCTTTGTCCGCGATGTCCTGTTGAGCGGCCTGGAAACGACGCGTCCGCAGACCGTTGCGCAAGCCATCACCGTGCATTCGGGTCAGCCGTTGAACCCGGCGGCGTTGGCCGATACGCAGCGGAACCTTTACGGATTCGCTCTTTTCAATCAAGTGAACACGGCCGTGGAAAACCCGGCGGGCAGCGGAACCGATAAGACCGTCTTGCTGCAAGTGGCGGAAGCGCGGCGCTGGACGTTGAACTACGGCTTCGGCTTCGAGGCCCAGACCGGGCAGCCGCAAAACAACTGCGCAGGGGAAGCGGCCAGGGGCGTAGCCTGCACTCCCAGCGGCAAAACCGGCGTCAGCCCGCGCGGGCTGGCCTCCATCACACGCGACGGCCTCTTTGGCCGCGAACAGTCGGCCTCGCTGCGCGGCACCTACGGCTTGCTCGAGCAGAGTATCGGGCTTCTCTACCAGGTTCCGCACATTGAAGGAAACCGGAATTTCAGTTTTTCCTTTTCCGGCGGCTACGCCAACAGCAAAGATGTATCAACCTATGTAGCGTCCCGCCTGGAAGGCGGATTGCGGCTGACGCAAAACTTCAATCATCCCGAATCCTGGATCTCCCGCGCCAATACCTTCATCTACGAAATCGACTTCCGACGCGTCAAGGTCGCCTCGGCCTCCCTGCAGGTCTACCCTGGCGAGATTTCCGAGTTATCGACTGCGACGCGCGTCGGCGGTCCGGCGTTCACTTGGATTCGCGACACGCGCGACGTGCCCATGGACGCCCGCCGCGGAACCTACACCAGTTTCCAGGAGTTCCTTTCCGACCGGCACTTCGGCGCCCAAGCCGAGTTCAATCGCATCGATACGTCGAACTCCAGTTATTACGCCTTCGACAAGGGCAGATTTGTCGTTGCCCGCAACACGCGCTACGGCCAAATTCGCGCCTTCGGCAACGGATCGAGCGCAGTGATCCCGCTGCCGGAGCGGCTCTACGCCGGCGGTCCCATTTCGCTGCGCGGCTTTTCGCAGAACGCGGCCGGTCCGCGCGACCCTGAGACCGGGTATCAAATCGGCGGCGCCGGGGCTTTGACGAACAGCACCGAACTACGGCTGCCGCCGCCAACTCTTCCCTGGTTTGGCAACACCGTCAGCTTCGTCGTCTTTCACGATATGGGGAATGTCTTCGCCAACGCCGGCGATGCATGGGCCAGCGCGCTGCGCGTACGTCAGCCGGATAGCGATGCGTGCAGGACACTGGCCCAAGTCGGCAATCCAAATTCGTACCTGCCGAACGGCCCCCCGACCTCAACAGGCATCCAGGGCGAGTGCAGCTTCAACGACTTCTCGCACGCGCTTGGCGCAGGTCTGCGATACCACACGCCGGTCGGTCCCATCCGTTTCGATGTCAGCTATAATCTGAACCCGCCAATCTACCCGGTGAACATCAACTACTCAGCAGGTCAAGATTCTATGTTGAGCCCATACGTCGGCCAGGCCCCGCACATTAACTTCTACTTCAGCCTGGGGCAGGCATTCTAATGGCGCTGCGCGTTTCAACCCGCTTCGCAACCAATTCGGCACGGCTGCGCATCGCGGCGGCTTGCATGGCGGTAATTGGCATAACGCAGCCGCATAGTTCCATTGGCCAGCCTGCAGCGCAGAGCGAACCTCCGCTGCTGGCACCGCCGGTCGTATTGGACCGCGCCGTGGCCGTCGTAAACAAGCATGTGATTCTGGCCAGCGATCTCGATGACGAGATTCGTCTCTCGGTCCTGGAGCCGAACCAGGGCGGGAGCGAGCTCACTCCTCAGCGAGCGCTGGAGCAGCTCATCAGCCAAAGCCTGATCGAGCAGCAAATCCGCCAGGAGGAACTCAAGACCGTAGAGCCGACGCAGGAAGACGTCGATGCGCGGGTGGTGGAGTTGCGCAAGGAATTGCCGGCCTGCGTCCGCCAGAATTGCGCGACCGATCCGGGGTGGAACGCGTTTCTTGCCGTGCACGGGCTCACGCCGCATCGCGTGGAGACTTATGTTCGTTACCAGCTTGAGATTCTGAACTTCATCGAGCAGCGATTCCGGCAGGGTATTCAGATATCGCAACCGCAGATCGAGGACTACTACCACAACACGTTGTTGCCTCAATACAAGGCCGGCGAAGCCGCGCCGCCGCTGGACCAGGTGGCGCCGCGCATCCAGGAGATTCTGCTGGAGCAGCAAGTCAACGTGTTGTTCGACAACTGGCTGGCGAATTTGCGGCAGCAGGGCGACGTGGAAATACTGGATCCCGCGCTGGAATCGGCCCAAACGCAAAACGCTCCGCAGGGAGCCAATCCATGAGCGAAAGCGAAATGGCCCCCATCCCCGATGCGCCCGTTCCGCCTCCGGAGACGCCCCGGCGCGGAATAAGGAGCCGCGTGCGCCGTTTCTTTCTGCGTCACCTCCCGCTGGCGATCGCCGGGATTGCGGTTCTGATTGCTCTGTTGGCTGTTGGCCTTTATTTCGTTGCCAGCTCGGCCGCATTTGAGAACCTGGTCCGCAAGCGCTTAGTCGCCGAGATCGAGACTCTAACCGGCGGACGCGCCGAGATTGCATCGTTTCACTGGCGCCTTTTTCACCTGGAAGCGGAAGCCGATCAAGTGACGGTTCACGGCCTCGAAGACCCCGGCGATGCGCCCTACGCGCAAATCGATCGCCTCCGCGTGCAAGTGGCACTGCTGGGCCTCTTCAGCCCGCATATTGTGCTGCGCGATTTGGAGGTTTCCCGTCCGCGACTGCATTTGATCGTGTATCCAGACGGATCGACCAATCAACCGCATCCGCGCAGGTCGAGAAGATCGGGAAAACCCGTGCTGGACACTCTTTTCAAACTCCAGGCCGGGCATCTCGCGGTCGAGCAAGGTGAATTCCATTACGACAACCGTGCCGCCGCTTTCGATTATCAAAATCGGTACCTACCGCTGGACTTCGAAGCCAATGACGTTGCTCTGCTCATGAGCTATTCGCCGGCAACGAGTGGTGCGCCCGAACATTATCGAATCGAGGCCGCAGCCGCCGGCTTGCGCATCCAACGCAATCTGCCCCGAGCGGAGACCCTGCCAGTGCAAGGCGCCTTTGCGGCTGCGATAGATTTGGAGCGGTCGCGGATTTTATTGCGCAGCCTGAGAATCACGGCTCATCGCCACGGCGGGGGGGACCACGCGCTCGAAGCCGCTGGCGAGCTGGATGACTTGAGCCATCCGCGCTGGCGGGCGAGAGTGACCGGCGATCTGGACATGCGTCTGCTCGACCCGGTCACCGGCTACCCCGATGCCCCGGAGGGAATAGCTCACCTCGATCTCACCGCTTCGGGCCAGGCAAGAGCATTCCACATCGATGGCGGTGTCCATATCGACAATGGCTCGTATATCGGCGCCGGCATAACTGCAAAGGGTGTCACGCTGGATTCGCAGGTTCATGCCGATGCCGAGCATTTGCAAATTGGGCAAGTGGTCGCGCATTTGCCGCACGGCGGCAGAATCGAAGGTTCGGTGGACCTCGCGCCGTGGTTGCCTGCCGCTCCAGCCGCGGCCGTCGAGCGGGCGTATGCGAACCCCGAGGAGCGCCGCGCCAGCCGGAATGTTCTGGTCCGTTCTGCGCCGGTTTCAATTCCTGTCAACGGGAAGGCGACGGCGAACTTTCATGAAGTTCCGTTGGACACAGTTCTCGATTTGGTTGCGGCATCGCCGTACCGGCGCTGGGGTCTGAACACGTTCGTGAACGGCCCGGCGGAGGCAAATTGGTCGTACGGCGTGGCGAGCAATCTCTCCGTCACGGCGCTTCTTGGCTTGAGCCCATCGCAGCAGACAGTCGCGGGAGAGGTTGCGGCGAATGGAGTCATCGACGGAACTTACATGCAGCGCAACGGCACGGTGGATCTACGCAAGCTGGAGCTGCATTTACCGGCAAGCGAACTCGAGGCGAGTGGCTCTCTGGGAGCCTACCCGCTGACCCAACCGTCAGCATTGAAGGTCAGTTTCCGGTCCAGCGACTTAGGTGAGTTCGACACTGCGCTGCGCAGCCTGGGACTGAAGCGAAATGGCAGAAGCGGAACCGCGGCTCTGCCTGTAGCTTTGAATGGGCAAGCGGAATTTCAGGGGACGTGGCGAGGCAGCCTGGTGAAGCCGCAGCTTGAGGGGAGGCTAAGCGCGACGCAACTGGGCATTGAGATGCCGGCGCAGCGCGCTCCTCGAGGCGAACCTCAGTTTGTGCGCATGGATTCCGTAGACGTCGAAGGCCGCTATTCGCCCGCACAAATCACCATTGACCGCGCGCAGTTGCTCCGCGGCAAAACCAGGATCACGCTGAGCGGAACGCTCGCCGCGCCGCCTCGCTCTCGCACGGGGTTCGACGGAAACTCGGTCCTGCACGTTCACGCGGAAGGCGCAAACATCGACTTCGTAGATGTGCAGCCCTTTCTCGCAACCAAGGTTCCGGTGGCCGGCAGCTTCGACGGTCAGGTTCAGGCCGATGGCCCGCTCCAGGCGCCGGCCGGCTCGGGCTGGGTCGAGTTCGAGAACGCCACTCTCTTTGGCGAGCCGGTGTCGCACGTTCACCTCCGCGGGCTCGTTGAGAATCGCGCGGTCAAGCTTACGTCGTCCACGCTCGAAGAGGCGGGCGGAATTGTCACCGCCTCGGGAAGCTACGATTTTGCAAGCCAGCGATTCCAGGTGGATGCGCACGCCGAGAGAATTGAAGTCTCCCAAATCGGGTGGATTCGCCGGCGCGACCTGGACCTGTCCGGAAAACTGGGCATTTCCGTAAGTGGATCGGGTACTCTGGACGATCCTCTTCTCCAGGGACACGCAACGATCAGCGCGCTCACGCTGAACGGACAACGATTCGGCTCGCTCGATCTCGACGCACGCGCGGCGGGCCATCGCCTCGATTACAAGCTGAATACACAGTTGGACGGTGCCGAGCTTGCCCTGAGCGGAGTCACGCAGTTGAACGGTAACTACGCCACCTCGGCCCAATTCGATTTTTCGCATTTCAACATCGGAGCGCTGCTCGCGAGCGCACACGTACAGGCATTCCGGGGTGAATCTGCGCTGGCCGGAACCGCGACGGTGACGGGGCCGTTGGCCCGCCCCGAGCAGCTTCATGGCGAATTGCGCCTGAATGAACTGTCGGCGACCGTCGCCGGCGTGGAGTTGAAGAGCGAGGGCGGCGCCCACGCCACATTGGCGGACGGCCGCATTCAACTCGATCCTTTGCACGTGACCGGCAGCGGGACCGATTTGCGCATGCGGGGCGGGCTATCTCTGGAGGCCGCGCGGCAACTCGATCTCGCGGCCGACGGCACAATCGATTTGAAGCTGGCGGAGACGCTGGACCCGGATTTGACTGCGAGCGGCCTGACGACCTTCCAGGTGGAGGCGCACGGGCCATTGGAGCATCCCGATTTACAGGGACACATCGAGATCGAAAACGGGTCGCTCTCCCTTGGAGATTTGCCGAACGGCCTCAGCCAACTGCGCGGTTCGCTGCAATTCAACCGCAACCGCCTGGAAGTGAAGTCGCTCACCGCCATGAGCGGCGGAGGGCTGTTGAGCGTGAGCGGCTTCTGGGCCTGGGAACACGGCATCTACGCCAACCTTGCGGTCACGGGCACAGGAGTGCGTATCCGCTATCCGCAGGGAGTGACCTCGCTTGCCGACGCCAATCTGCAACTGCAAGGCTCGCAAAACAGCCTGCTACTGAGCGGCGATGTGCTGATCACGCGGTTCACCGCGAATCCCGACCTGGATTTGGCGGCATTGGCCGAGCAGGTCAATTCCTCGGTGCAGACGGTCGCGCCGCCCGAGGCGCCCTCCAACCACATTCGCCTCGACGTGCATATCGTTTCTGCGCCGCAGTTGAACTTTCAAAATGCGTTTGCCAAACTGGCGGGCGACGTCGATGTCCGGCTGCGCGGCACTCTGGCATCTCCCTCGCTGCTGGGCCGCGTTTCCATTGCCCAGGGCAGCGCCATGATTGCCGGCACGCGTTACGACCTGGAACGCGGCGACATCACCTTCACTAACCCGGTACGCATCGACCCCGTGATCGATTTGAGCGCGACAGCTCGCGTCGAGGACTACGACATTACTCTCGGCTTGAACGGCTCGCCGCAGCGGCTCTCGGTCACTTATCGCAGCGATCCGCCACTGCCGGAAACCGATGTCTTGGCGCTGCTGGCTCTCGGCCACACCGCGAATCAGCAGCGCCTCTACACACAGCAACAACAGGAATCCACCAGCAACCCCACCGATGCGCTGCTTGGCGGAGCGCTGAATGCCACCGTAAGCAACCGGATACAGAAGCTGTTCGGCGCTGGCAGCGTGAAGGTCGACCCTAACTACCTAGGAGCCTTCGGAAACTCCACGTCGCGCATCACCGTGCAGGAACAACTGGGCCGGAATATCACGCTGACTTACGCCACCGACGTAAACACCACCAGCCAGCAGTTGCTGCAGGCCGAAGTGGCGATCAACCGGCACGTTTCGCTTGTCGTAGCTCGAGACGAATCCGGCGTGTTCTCAATGGTGATCCGGGCCACCCGGCGCTACCGCTAAATGCGCCTTGCAAAAGGAGAAAACTCGAGATAGCGCAACCTTTCGCGCCGGATTGGTGTCAAAGTATTGCGCGGCCGGCAGGCCGTCCATCGGTTGTTTTGCCTGCTGCCGCAACGATTTTGCGCGAAAACAAAGGAGGGATACCCAAATGAAAAGACTATTCAATCCTCTTAGGGGTCATGCTTTGGCTGCCGTGTTGGCGGCATCGGTCCTTACTCTTCCCCAGGTTAGTTCAGCGGCGGCCAGAGCGGCTGCAGATCAAGAGGATGTAACATCCGCGGTGAAGTCGAAACTGGATAAGTCGCAGTATAAGGATGTTCAGATCGGCGTGGATGCGAACGGGGTGGCGACTTTGTCGGGCACCGTGAATCTGTACGAATACAAGGCGGACGCAGACAAGGCGACGCACAAGGTGAAAGGCGTGACGGCCGTGCGCAACGAGATCCAGGTCGCCGGCGCTAACGTTCCCGATGCTCAGTTGCAAAAGACCCTTGCGGAAAAGCTCGCTTATGACCGGGTGGGATACGGCAATGTCTTCGATGCCATCAGTTTGAACGTGCAAAGCGGCGTGGTCACGCTGGGCGGCTCTGCCCACGACTATCCCAACAGGGATTCGGCCCTGGCGGCGGTTGCCACCACGCCCGGCGTGAAGGACGTGATCGATGAAATCAGCGTCGATCCCGTGTCGCCGAACGACGATCGCATCCGAATGCAGGTGGCGCGCGCGGTCTATGGGTTTCCGTCTTTGAACCGGTACGCCATCGATCCGGCCAAGCCGATCCGCATTTCGGTGCAGAACGGGAACGTGGCGCTGTATGGTGTGGTCGACTCGCAAGGCGATAAAGATGCCGCGGCAATCCAGGCCAACACCGTGCCGGGCGTCTTCAGCGTGAAGAACTATTTGCAGGTAGCAGGCCAGCCCGCTGAGCACCAATAGAACCGAGGATTCGTCGAGCGATCCTTGCGGCCCCGGGGCGCCCTTGCCTCGGGGCCTTGGTGCGTTTTGCAAACGCACAGAGCGGGAATCGGAATCGGCAGTCTACCGGATCGTTCGCGATTCAGCTCGCTGGCCACCCCGGAGGTCGAAAGGAAACCGGTATGCTTGAGAGTGTCTTTCGTCTGCACAATCGGCCGATCCGTTTTCTTTGCTCTGAGGGAGGCTTCATGGAGCCGGAACCGATCGCCAAGGTGAAGAAACCGTGCTTCCGTCGAACACTTCTCTGGAATCGGCACAGGAGCCGCCCAGTCATTCACGGAATGGGCGTGAGCGCAATTCCTTCGACTGGTTTTTCGTTGGGCCGAACGGGCTGCGGGCCGGCTGGTCGATCCTGCTCTTCTACGGAATCTTCTATTTCTTTCGCCTCTTCGTCGGCTCCGTCTTCTTCTCCGCCGGACTCATCGGCGAGACGATGGACAACTCCGCGCGGTTCGTGCTCATCGCGGAGTTGATTCCTTTTCTTTCGCTCTTGGCCTCGGCGGCAATCATGGCTCTTCTCGAACGCCGGCGACTCTCGAGCTACAACCTGGCGGGGCCGCGGCGCATCTGGCGATTTGCATCGGGCGGGCTCGCCGGTTTCTCGGCGCTGTCGCTGCTCGTTGGGGCGCTGGTCTGGGGCAGTTGGCTGCGGCTCGCTCCCGGTGCCCTAAGCGCAGCTCAGACGGCGCGCCTTTCTGTTCTGTGGGGCTGCGCCTTTCTGGTGGTTGCATCGGTGGAAGAGGGCCTCTTCCGCTGCTATGCGCTCTCCACGCTGGCGCGGGGCATCAACTTCTGGTGGGCGTTGGCTGCCGAAGCCGTGGTCTGCGCCGACGCCTTCCGGCAATCGCACGACCACGGCGCGCTCGGCGTTTATCTGATTGCGGCGTTGGGTTTCTTCCCCTGCCTCGCTCTCCACCAAAAGGCTGCCCCATGCAGCGGATTCTGGCAGGCGGCGTGGGTCACTTCCACGGTTTTCGGCCTCTATCACACCCTGAACAGCGGCGAGAACTGGATTGGCGTCTTTGCGACTGCGGCAATCGGATTCGCGTTCTGCCTCAGCGTGCGGCTCACCGGCTCGGCTTGGTGGGCGATCGGTTTCCACGCAGCATGGGATTGGGCGGAGACATTTTTCTACGGCACGGCCGATAGCGGCCTTCAGGGGCAAGGCCATCTTCTCGCCGCGCACCCGGCGGGAAACCCGCTATGGAGCGGCGGCGCCGACGGCCCCGAAGGCAGTCTTCTGGCGCTCGGCGTTATCCTTTTGCTGATCCTCTTTCTCTTTCTGGTCTACGGGCGCCAACGCCGCGCCGCATTGGCCGTAGCGTAGATTCCGGGCCGCGAACTATGAACTGCGAACGATGAACTGCGAACTGTAAGTATGCGTCTTTGGCTCAACCGCAGCGGCGAGATTTCTCTGCGCGAGCAGTTGACTACGCAAGTCATACTCGGCATCCTCACGCGCGAGATCCTGCCCGGCGAGCGCCTGCCCTCGACGCGCGAGCTCGCGCGCCGCTTCGGCATCCATCCCAATACCGCGAGCGCCGCCTATGGCGAGCTCGAAACCGAGGGCTGGGTCGAGTTCCGCCACGGCAGCGGCGTCTTTGTGGCGCAGGCGCGCCGCCCTGGAGCGCTCAGCCCGGAGACGGCCCCCGACCTGATTATCGGCCAGCTCATCGGCGATATGGCCGCCAGGGCGCGCAAGATGGGCATCCCGGACGCTCTGCTGCGAGCGCGCATCCGGCGTTGGCTCTCCTTTGAGCCGCCGGCGCGCTGGCTGCTGATCGAGCCGGACGCCGAGCTGCGCCGCATTGTCATGGCGGAGATGGAAGGCAACCTGGCCTTGCCGGTGACAGGCTGCGCGCCGGACGAGTGCTGCTCGGCCGACCTGCTGGACAGTGCGATCCCCGCAGTGCTGCCCAGCAAGGCGGCAATGGTTCGTGAGCTGCTGCCCGCCGGAACCGGGCTGACCGTCCTTCAAGTGCATCCGGTTGCTCCGGAGTTGCAGGCCCGTCTGCAGCGCTATCTTCCCGAGCACGCATCCGACCTGGTGGGCATCGCCTCGCGCTGGCAGGAATTTCAGCGCATCGCGCAGACTATGCTGGTCGCCGCCGGCCTGCGCCCGGAAAGCCTGCTGGTGCGCGACGCCGCGCGCCCCGGCTGGAATCGCGGCCTGGAAGCAACCTCCGGCGTGGTCTGCGACTCGGTGGTAGCGCGGGAACTGCCCAAGGGCTGCTTCCCCATGGTCTTCCGCCTCCTCGACGAGGCCTCCATCGCGCAACTTCACGCCGTGGAGGCCGAAGCTTCAGGCGCCTCGTCGCGCCGGCCTCCCGGCCGGCTGTAGTGCGGGCGTCCCCGCCCGCACATCGGGCTCCCGCCTCTGAAGTCGCAACATCGAATAGGCGGTCATCCTGAGCGAAGTTTGGCGCTTTTTTCGCGCCAAACGGAGTCGAAGGACCTGCATTTGGCGCGCCGGCTCCTGTAACGAGCCTGTGGTACACCGCCCGCCTGCATTGTGACACTTGCGAAAGTGTCACATTCGCTCATCTGCTCTGAATCCTCGCGCGCGAAGATAACTCCACTACCCATTGCACTGCGCCGCATCGCTCTTGGATTGTAAGGCGCGGGCGTGGGCGAGGAGTTGGACCATGCGAACCGCCCAATTAACCACCGCGCTCTGTTTCGCGCTTTCGCCGCTGCTCGTAGCGCAGCGGGACTGCCAAACCCAAGGCCCAGCCGACAGAGTGACGCCTCCGCAAACGCTATTCGCATATAGAACCTCGATGCGCTCGGATGAATCGACGAACCGCGCGGATTCCTCCGCTTCCCTCTACGGATTATCGATAGTTCCTTTCAATGTACCGGTCGAGCTGACCCCGGTCGATCCGGCAGCGTGGGCGAATGCGACTATAAATTCGACGGTGACGTTTCGGGTCGTCCGCAACGTCATTGTGAGGGGAGGAGTGTTCAACAGGTCGTCATACTATGCAGATGCCTATGGTGGCACATTGATCGAGGGGAAGGTGATCCGGATACGCGAGGGCAACCTGCAAACTCACGACGGAAGAACGGAGCCACGAGTGAAGGAAGTTTTGGTAGGAAAGCATATCAAGCTGGAATTGGAGAGCTCCCCCGCAGACCATGAACGGTTCAATGGAATTGCAGGGAACGTTGTCCTCTGGCCCGTGCACGCTGTCGGCATGGTTGGGGAGTCCGTCCTCTTCATGATCCTCTTCCCGATCTTTTGCCATTCGGGGTGCGACCTTTAGAGCGAAACCGAGTTACCGTGTCCTGTTTAAGATTGCTCGACCTCGCTGCTCGTTGATGGCCCTCCGTACCGCAACAAGCGTATCCTTAAACAGAGGGCTGGCGCCATGGGCAAAGAAGAGATTCTTGGCCGGCTAAAAGCGAATGAAGTGTTTCTTCGTCAGCGCGGAGTCGCTCATGCCGCTCTGTTCGGCTCACGAGCGCGCGGCGATCAGCGCCCGGAAAGCGATACCGATATCCTGATTGAACTCGATCCCGCGGCCCGGATTACGGTCTTTGACTACGCTGCACTGCAGGAATACATTGCAGGCCTGTTTGATGAGCCTGTCGACGTTGTGAATCGCGATGGGTTAAAGCCCGCCCTGAAGCCGATCGCGGTGTCTGAAGCCATTTATGCCTTCTGAAGTTGCGGCGGTGCTCCTCGATATGCACCGCCACATCGGGCTCGCCAAGCAATTCGTCGCGGGCTTCGACTTCGAGTCATTTCGGAACGACGAGCGCACAATCTTTGCTGTGATCCGCTGTCTCGAAGTCGTCTCCGAAGCATCCCGGCGGCTGCCCGAGGACTTGAAGGCTCGCCACCCGAATCTCCCATGGAAGAGTATCGCTGGCGCGGGCAACGTCTTCCGGCAAGATTATGAGGACGTTGCTCCGAAGATCGTATGGGACACCGTGCAATTAGCCTTGCCGCCGCTGGAGCAGGTAATTACGGCCGAACTGGCGCGAACTCAATCAGAGCACGAGCCCTCCTGAGTCGCTCTGGACCAGGCGAAATCTGCCCGGGGGCGAGCGTATTCTGGAGCTGACCGAGACGCGATCCAGAAACGAGACCCTGAACCGCGATAGCCGACCAATGCCCGAAACGCCCCCAGCGAAATTAGCCACCGCCCGCGCTCGCGCCAAGCGCCGCAAGCGCCGCTGGCCGCGCATTCTTCTTCTCGTCTTCGCCTGCCTTCTGCTGCTCACCGCAATCGCCGCGGCCTCCGGCGTGCTCTGGCTGCGCTCCGTCACCCGCGCCGCACTGCCGCAGCTCGACGGCGATGTGCACTTAGCTGGCCTCTCCGCGCCTGTCACCGTTCGCCGCGACGCGCACGGCGTGCCCCATATCGACGCCGCCACGCAGGACGATATGCTGGCGGCGCAGGGCTACGTGACGGCGCAAGACAGGCTTTGGCAGATGGACTTGCTGCGCCGCGCCGCCAACGGCGAGCTGGCCGAAGTCTTCGGGTCCGCCGCATTGCTGCACGACAAACAGCAGCGCGTTCTGCAAATCCGCGTGAACGCCGAGCGAATCTACAATGCACTTTCGCCCGCCGACCGCACGCGCCTCGAAGCTTACGCGCGCGGCGTGAATGCATTCATTGCCCAGGCCGAAAACGCCGACACGCTTCCTCCCGAGTTCCGGCTCCTCCTATACAAGCCGCGGCCCTGGCGCGGCGTCGACTCGATCAGCGTGGGTTTGTCGATGGTCGAGGAGCTCGACCTGCGCGCCGTTACCAAGCTCGACCGTGGCCGCGTTTCCGCCGTCCTGCACGATCCAAAATTGGAGGCCGATCTCTATCCCGTCGGCTCCTGGCGCGACCATCCGCCCACCGGCATCAGAGTCGACCTAAGTCAGCCGCAGCCCCTGCCCGCTCCCACAAAAAAGAATAGCGACGACGAAGACGACGATGACGACGAGAACACCGAGACTCACTTCGCGCCTTCCGGCCCCGCCGAACTTCTCGCCTTCGCGGCGCCCGAAGACCTGCGCGCCCTGACAGCGTTGTTGGGCCAGCCCGCCTGCCGCGACTGCGCGGCGGGTTCGAATAACTGGGTCGTCGCCGGCAGCCACACCGCCAGCGGCAAGCCGCTGCTGGCGAACGATATGCATCTCAGCCTGAGCGTGCCCAACATCTGGTACATGGCCGATTTGCGCGCGCCCGGCTTTCACGCCGCGGGAGTGACGCTGCCTGGCCTGCCGTTGGTCGTCGCCGGGCACAACGAGTACGTGGCCTGGGGATTCACTGCGCTCCTCGCCGACGTACAAGATCTCTACTACGAAAAGCTTGACGGTAAGGGCAACTACGAAGGCAACGACGCCCAATGGCATGCGCTCGCAGTCGATCGCGAGACAATTCGCGTGCGCGGCGGCGGAGATGTGGTTGTGGATGTGCAATCGACGGCGCACGGGCCGCTGATGAACCCGCTTTTGCCCAGCGGTGCCCAACCCATCGCTCTTAAATGGACGCTCTACGATCCGGCGCTTTCGAAGATTCCGCTCTACGAGATGAACACGGCGGCCAACTGGGCCGAGTTCTCCGCCGCACTCACGCAATGGTGCTGGCCCACGCAGAATCTCCTCTACGCCGACGACCAGGGGCACATCGCGTATCACGCGATTGGCAAGGTGCCGATTCGGCCGGCGGGATTCATCGATGTGCCGATCGGGGACGGTTCCCGCGAGTGGCAGGGTTACGTCCCCTTCGACGCGATGCCCAACACTGTCGATCCGCCGTCGGGCTTTCTTGCCACGGCCAACTCACGCGTGACGACCGACAAGTCGCCGTATCCCTTGACCGACGAGTGGATGGACCCCTACCGTGTGGAGCGCATCTACAAAATGCTCGATGGCCGCGACGGACTTGCGCTCAAAGACATGCTCGCGGCGCAAACCGACATCTACAGCGAAGTGGATCAGGAGATGGGCCATCGCTTCGCTTACGCAATCGATCACACGGCGAGCGCGGACGCGCGGCTGCGCAAAGCCGCCGACCTGATGCGCAATTGGGACGGGCGCGTCACCACCGATTCCGCGGCGGCTTCGCTTGTGACAGAGACGCGCGCGGCGCTGTGGCCGATGATCCTCGAGCCCAAGCTGGGCAAGCTGGCCGGCGCGTACCATTGGGGGGAAATGGAGTTCGCCGAAGAAGAGATCGTGATGCACGCCAAACCGGAGTGGCTGCCAAAGGGTTATAAGAACTGGGACGAACTGCTCGCCGCTGCGGTGCGCAAGGGGATGCGCGACGGCAAGGCGCCCGCGGATATCGCCGATTGGAGCTACGGGAGCTGGCACGTCGTAGAACTCGATCATCCTCTGGCGCGCTTCTTACCGTGGATCGGCCGCGCAGCCGACGAGGGCCCCCTGCCCATGAGCGGCGACAAGACGACCGTGAAGCAAGTCGACCAAGCACTCGCGCCGTCGCAGCGCTTCATTATGGACTGGAGCAGCATCGACGCGTCGACCGAGAACATCGTGCTCGGCGAGAGCGGCAATCCCTTGAGCCCGTATTTTCGCGACCAGTGGAACGACTGGTACAACGGAACGACCTTTGCGCTGCCGTTCACGCCGTCGGCGGTTGCAGCGAAAGCCAGCCACACACTGCGGCTGCTGCCATGAAAGAGCAGGGACCAAGGGACCAAGAGAAAGAGGGAACAAGGGCATTTCTGCGTAGAATATTTCTTGTCATCCTGAGCGGAGTGTGGCGCGCTTTGCGCGACACGCGGAGTCGAAGGATCTGTGGTTGTCTTTCGGCGAATCAGGCCGGTATCCCGTCGCGCCTCCGCTACTCTGCTGGTCCTCTGATCATTCTGTTCTCCGCCGCCCTCGCCATCGCGCCCCAGCTCATTCGCGGCAACTCTTGCGGTCACGACTTCAATGTTCACCTCGTCTCGTGGCTCGACTGCGTAAACGCGTGGCGGCACGGGATTCCCTATCCGCACTGGACGCCGAGCCCCAACTACGGCGCGGGCGAGCCGCGCTTCGTTTTCTACCCGCCGCTCACCTGGATGATGGGTGCGATGCTGGGTTTGATTTTTCCGTGGGGCTTCGCACCGATCGCGATGACTTTTCTGACGTTGGCTGGCACGGGGCTGGCCACGCGGGCTCTCGCCCTCGAAGCGCTCGACGATTTGCCCGCGACCTTGGCTGGATGCGTGTCGATGTTCTCCGGCTTTGCTCTGTTCACCGGGTATGAGCGCACCGCTTTCCCTGAGTTCGCCGGCGGCGTGTGGTTGCCGCTGCTGCTTCTGTTTGCGTTGCGAGACCGGCGGGCGCCCCACGTCCGGGGCCCCCACGGACAGGTCTTCGTCCGTGGGGTGGAGGGCCCTCGCATTTGGGGACGTGGGAGCGATCCCGCATCGACCTCCGAACCTTCGCGATTCCTTATTCGCCGCGCCTTCTCGGGCTCTACCGCTCCGCTGGCCGTCGCGCTCGCCGCGTCATGGCTCTCGAATCTCCCGCTCGCCGTGATCGCCACGTACTTGCTTGCCGGCGTCGCGCTGCTCGCGGCTCTGGTCAAGAAATCCTGGGCGCCCATTCTCCGCGCGGCCGTGGCGGCTCCGCTTGGCTTAGGCCTCGCCTCGCTTTACTGGCTCCCCGCCGCCGTCGAACGCAACTGGGTCGACATCAAACAGGCCACCCAGGATCCCGGCTACAACTTCGAGAACAACTGGCTCTTCGTCCACAACGCGAATCCGATCCTCGCGCTCCACGACGCGATCAATCACCAGGCCTCGTGGATTGTCGTCTCCATGATCGCCGTGGCGGTTGTGTCCGCAGCGGTCTGCTGGCGGCGCGAAACACTGCCCATCCAGAGAAGCTCGGGCTGGCGCCAGTGGTGGATTCCGTTGGCTGCGATCCCTGTTGTGGTCTTGTTCTTCTCTTTTCCGATCTCACGGCCGCTTTGGTACCTACTGCCGGAGATGCCCTTCCTGCAATATCCCTGGCGATGGCTCGAGGCAGTCGAAGCGCCGATGGCCATCCTCTTCGCCGCCGCTGCGTGGCCTGTGGCGCGGCGCGCCCGCATCGCCGTTCTCGCCGCCTGCGCCGCGTGGTTCGTTGCGGCGACCGTCTTCGCCGGAACCTATTTCTTTCAGGTCTGCGACTCCGAAGACACGGTCGCGGCAACGCTGGCAAGCCACAGCGACGGCGCGGGTTTTGAAGGCTTGTCCGAGTACGCGCCCCCCGGCGGCGACATCTCGCAGATCGCCACAGGCCTGCCGGATGCCTGCCTGGTCAGCGATCCGTCGATCGAGCTCGGCAAGCCTATCGTCGACGATTTCGACGCCAACCCGATCTGGAATCCGAGTCAGGGCACTTGCGATGCGACTTACGTGACCACCGGCGGCGGCGCCGCCAATCCCGAGCATCGACAATTCCGCGCGTCCATCCCTCACTCCGGATACCTTGTTCTTCGCCTGCTCAGCTATCCCGCCTGGCGCGTGCGCGTCAACGGCCACCTCCTTAGCGGCGGCCGCTTCAACGGCCTGCCCAAACGCGACGACGGCCTCATCGTTGTGCCCGTTCCCCGAGGCTTCGTCAATTTGACGGCCGATTGGGAAACGACACCCGATGTTGTGGCGGGCCGATGGGTCACCGGACTAAGCTTTTTCGTTGTCATTGGCGTATGGTTATTGGAAAGCAGGCGCAGTCGAGGTCGTCTAACATGAAAGAGATGGCTGCAGACGTAAAGTCGCTGATCCAGGAGGGTGCGGAGCTGACCGACCGCGCGCTGGAGGAACTCATCCCCAGCGCCGATACCGTTCCTTTTTCGATTCACGGCGCCATGCGTCATTCCGTGTTTGCGGGCGGCAAGCGGCTGAGGCCGGTGCTGGCGATGCAGGCGGGAGTGACCATCGCCGGATCGCTGCCGAGAGGCATTGAGCGCCTCGGGGCGGCGATCGAAATGCTGCACACGTATTCTTTAATCCACGATGACCTGCCGGCATTGGACAACGACGACTTGCGACGCGGCAAGCCGACTTGCCACGTGGCCTTCGGCGAAGCCATCGCCATCCTGGCGGGCGACGCGTTGCAGACTCGCGCATTCGGGGTTCTCGCCGGGCTCGACTGCCCGCCCGCCGCGACCGTCAAGATCGCCGGTCTCATCGCCAACGCGGTGGGCACCGTCGACGGCATGATCGGGGGCCAGGTGCTCGACCTCGAGAGCGAGCATCTCAGGCCCACCCCGGAGCTGGTTGAAGCCATCCATCGCGCCAAGACCGGCGCGCTGATCCGGGTGAGCGTGGTGGCGGGCGGCGTTTACGCCGGAGCGACGGAAGACGACGTGGCGCGGCTCGACCGCTTCGGACGCAAGGCAGGCCTGGCCTTCCAAATCGTCGACGACGTGCTCGATATGACCGTGGATTCGGAGCACCTGGGCAAGACCGCCGGAAAAGACCAGGCAACCGAGAAGGCCACCTGGCCCGCCGTTTACGGTGTCGAGCAAAGCCGGCGCGACGCCGCGCAGTTGATCGACGAAGCGTTTGCCGCTCTCCAGCCCTACGGCTGCCGCGCCGATGGGCTGAAGGCCGTCGCCCGCTACCTGGTCGAACGCCAGAATTGAGCGGTGCGGGAATAAACCTACCGGCCCAGCACCTCGCGCAGCCTTTCTCCTTGCAGGGAGAGATCCTGCACCGTGGCCTGAGCGTGCCCCAGCATGGTCTGGACCTCTTCCAGGCATTTGGGCAGCACGTCCCACCAGGCGTTTACGATCTCCCGCTGATCGAGCATGGCCAGAGCAGCGCCCGAAGCGGCAGCGATCAGGCCGGCGCGGCGATAGCCGGTTACGAGCAAAGCTCCGCCGGCAGCCAAAGCGCCTGCCGCGGCATAGCGAAGCCAATCGAACTCGTTGGCGCTTCGCGCCGGCGGCGCTTGGCTCGTATTCTCAGCAGGCTTTGACAGCGGCACCACAACCATAATCTCTCCTCACGTTCCGGGCTATCGAAGACGGCGCGGAAACTCTGTTGCGTATCAAGTATGGCCCGAAAACAGGTTCACCGTCGAGTGTTTTGGAGTGCTTCCCGGAACCTGTTGAAAAACTCTGGCAGATGGCGGAAATGCGTCAGGGCACGACTTGAGTCGTGCCGAAAAGGCGCCAAAAACAACAGGGTTTTAACCCCTGCGGAATCCTCCTTGCGCCGCATATACACGCTGCTGGATTCTCCAGAATATCTAATCCAAATCGATCTCGCGCACGGGCTTGCCTTCGGGCGCGTCCTTGGCCTTGCGCATCGCCTCGGCAAAGCGTTTCTCTAGCAGGTCGGCCTTGTTCTTCTCCGCGTCCACGCTCTGGCGGAAGATCGACTCGGTTCGCTCGCCGTGCTCGCGCATGGCCTTGGCCGCCGTCTCCAGGTCCTCGAACATCTTCTTCCGCGGCGCCGAAGTGTGGCTCACCAGCACGCCCGTCTTGGCATCGATCTTGAGCATCGCCCCGCAATCGGGGCAGGCCACCTCAAACGTCTCTGGTTTATTCTTTGCCATTATCCTCTAGGATTGTATGACAATCCGCGCCGATTTCGTAGCCCGGGCGCGGGATGCGTCATTGCTCGGCTCCCTTGACACAATCGTGTCCGCCAGCGAAAGATGAATGCGCCGGAGACTCTGGACCGGTCCGCAGTTTCGCGCAAACCGGCTGCGGCTCTTTTACCGCACAAATCTCGCTTTTTTGGACGAACCATGCAACGGAAGAAATCGTTTTGGCATCTTGGCAGTCTGGCGCTCTTCGCCTTTGCCGCACTCTTTGCCGCCGCGAGGCACGCCTCAGCTGGAGCCGATCCGGCCCGGGGCCCGGCGGCGGATGTCCTCGATTCGTCTCCCCTCAAGGTCGATCGCCTCGATCCGTCGCTCGACCGCATCGTTCCACAAGACGCCATCCTGGAGCGCATCGCCACAGGCTTCACCTGGGTCGAAGGCCCCGTATGGGCTGAGGGCAGCCTCTTCTTTGCCGACATCCCCTCGAACAGCATCCGCCGCTGGTCGCCGGGCGCCGGCGTAAGTATCTTCTTGCAGCCCAGCGGCTACAAGGGCAGCGACGCGTATGGCCATGAGCCGGGATCGAACGGCATGACCCTCGATGCCCGCGGCCGCCTCACCGTGGCGGGGCACGCGCAGCGCGACGTCTTCCGATTCGAAACCCTCGATCCCAAGGGCCCGGTCACAATCCTCGCCGACACTTACCTGGGCAAGCGCCTCAACAGCCCCAACGATCTGGTCTATCGCTCCGACGGCTCCCTCTATTTCACCGATCCGCCCTACGGCTTGCGCAAGCAGAACGACAGCGATCCGGAAAAGGAACTGAAGGTGAACGGCGTCTATCGCATTCCCCGCGCGCTCGAGCACAGACCCGGTGCGCCGCCGGCGCGGGCAGAGCTGCAGCTTCTCGTCAGCGATCTTCCGCGGCCCAACGGCATCGCCTTCTCTCCGGACGAGAAGTACCTCTACGTGGACAACACCGAGCCGAAGAAGATCTGGATGCGCTATCGCGTCGAGCCGGACGGGACGCTGGCCGAGCCAAAGCTCCTCTTCGACGCCACCGCCGATCCGCGCCCCGGAGCGCCCGACGGCATGAAGCTCGATGTCGAGGGCAACATCTACAGCGCCGGTCCCGGCGGCGTATGGATTATTTCTCCCGAAGGCAAGGCGCTGGGAACCATCGTGATGCCCGAGCGCGTTTCCAACCTGACTTGGGCAGGACCGGATCGCCAGACGCTTTACATCACGGCCTCGAGCAGCGTCTACCGGGTCCATCTCAAAATCCCCGGCGCACCGCTGATCAAAGGTCAGTAGTCTCCTCTTGCGCTCCCATCCCGCTGCCCGGCTGACTTGCTGATCCGCCGACTTGCTGACTCGCTGCTCTTCTCACCGCGTGCTCAGGACGACCAACCGCGCCCCGACACCGCACGCGATTGTACTGGCAGCCGCGGCAACGCGGTGCAGGTTCAGCCAGAGGGGGCCGGCCTGTGAGGGCAGGCTGTGCACGACGCCCGTGACGCACGCCAGGAGAATTGCCGCTGCGAAAATCGAAATGGCGATGAAGATCGAGGATTGTGCCTTATAGACGTCGTGAAGATTCGCGATGCGGAGAACGATGACAACAAGACACGCCACGGCGGAGAGCTTGTGGACGATGGAGAACGGGATCTGCACCGGCTTGATCGCCGAACCCGCGCCGAATCCGGAAACCAGGGCGATGACGAAGAGCCATCCAACCGTAGCCAGCTTTTGCGTTGGGACCATGGGATCTTGCCTTTGAGTGTAACGCCGAGGGAGGGAGACAACGATGTGCACGTCCCCGGCGCGCCTCGTTGGCGTCCGGGCCGGCGTGGGTATGTTCGGCCGGCGGCAACCCAGGTTCTGTGACGGAGCGCACGTGGCTTGGTGACATCTTCGGATACGCTGCCAAAGTACCGGCAACCGAATCGCCGGCAGAGCCATATGAAAAGGCCGAACTCCCCCATGCAATTGACGCGGGCCGCCGATTATGCCGTTCGCGTGATGATCCACCTAGCCACGCCGGCCGTCGCAGGGCGCGTGTCGCTTCCCGCGCTGGCTGCGGCAGCAGGTGCCCCAGAGAGCTTTCTTTCGAAAGTCTTACAGGCGTTGTCGCGCGCCGGGCTGATCTCGTCGCGGCGCGGGCAGGCCGGCGGGTTTCAGATCACGCCGCAGGGCAGCGCGGCGTCGATGCGCGAGGTGATTGAGGCAATCGACGGAGCCATCCAACTGAATGTTTGCCTGGCTCCGGGAAAGTCGTGCCGCCGCAAAGCAACCTGCCCGGCGCATCCGGTCTGGGTCCAGGCTCATCAAGCGATGCTGGAGATTCTCTCCGGCGCGACAATCGCCGGGCTCGCCGCCCCCGCTCAACCCGCCGCGCCGGATGAAGGCGCGGCTGCCGCGCAACCGTGAATGCTCCGGCAAGGCCGCCACACTCAACGGATCGGCCTAGGCTGCCAAAGACGGCGATCCCAGAGGCTTGGTTCGTTGCGCCGGATACAACTGCAACGCCGGGGCAGGATCGTTGGAGCCGGAGTTGCCAGGCGGGTCTTGCGCGTCAACCTTGAACTCACTCATCAATTGCGTCAGTCCCGAGGCAAGCTTGGAGAGGCTTTCGCAGGCTTCGACCGATCTTTGCGAACTTTCCGCCGTCCGCTCGACGATCTTGACGATCTCATTCACGTTGTTGTTCACCGACTGAGTGGAATACGACTGCTCAGTTGCGGCCGAGGCAATCTGCGTCACCATTTTCTGCACCGACTCCGCGCCGCGGATAATGCTCTCCAGCGACTCGCCGGCGGAGCGCGCCGACTCCACCCCGGTTTCGACGTGACGCATGCTGGACCGCATCGCTTCCACTGCCTCGCTCGTCCCCGTCTGGATGGCGGAGATCGTCTGACTGATCTCCTTGGTGGCCACGCTGGTACGCTCCGCCAGGCGGCGCACTTCGCCGGCCACCACCGCAAACCCCCGCCCGTGCTCTCCGGCGCGCGCGGCTTCGATGGACGCATTCAACGCCAGCAGGTTGGTCTGCGCGGCAATATTGTCGATCACGTGCACGATCTTCCCGATGGCGCCGGAAGACTGGCCCAGCTCTTCGATCTTCGCCGACGTCGCTTGGTTTGCCTGCAGAGCCTCGCGAATGGAATTGGCCGTGGCGCGCGTGGTTTCTCCGCCTGTATGGGCGCTCTCTTCGGCCTTGCGGGCATCTTCGGCCGCGCTTTGCGTGGTTACGCTGATCTCGCGCACCGCGGAGGACATTTCGTTCATCGTGGTGGCAATGCGGGCTGCCTGATTTTGTTGCTCCTCGGCCTGCGCCGCGGTCTCGCGCGCGGAACGGGCCAAGTCGGCCGCGGCCAGGTCCAATTGATTGGCATTCAGCGCCACGCTGCGCACGATCTGCTCGATGCGCCCGATAAAAACGTTGAACCAGGAGGCTACCTCGTCGATCTCGTCGTGTCCATGAGTCTCGGCGCGGCGCGTCAGGTCGCCGTTGCCTTGCGCGATATCCTGCATGCGCACGGCCAGCGCCTGCAGCGGCATCACCACCTTGCGCTGCACGATCCACCACGCGCCGGTGCAGGCAATCATAGCGAAGATCAGCATCGCCAGCCCGGTAAACCTGGCGCGCAGCGAATAATTGTCCACCGCCCGAAGCTGGTCTTGAAAGTTCGCGGCAATTGTCTTGTCAAAGCCGCTCATGGCGTCGGTCAGAGCCTTGTTGTCCTTGGCCAGGGCGCCCACTTGCGCCATCTGATCGTCGCTCGCCGTGCCTTTTGCGGCCAGGATTGCCGAATACACTTGGTGATCGCGGGTTCGCAGTGAATTAAATTCGTCGAGAATCGCGTCCGCCTGCTTGCTCAGATCCGGCATCGGAGCAAGCGCGTCTCTCGCGCCGCCCAGCGCGTCCGCGCAAACATCTGCTTCCTTGCCAGCCGCCTTCAGGCTCGTTGCGTCCTGCAGCACCACAGCGTCTTCATAGTGCTTCTTGACGCGCTCGAACGATGCTTCGGCCTCCTGCATGCGCAGGGCGGCGGGGAACAGCGACGCGGAGATGCCGCTCATGCGGCTATGCGTCGCCGTCGCCGACAGTTGCACAATGCCCAGCAACACCAGATAGCCGCTGGAGAGGATCGCCAGGATTGCCATAATCCCGGTCTTGATTTTTAAGCGTCCAAACATCGCGCCCTCTGCAAGGACTCCCGTGCCGGCGCCGCCGCCGGCCGCATCATTCCGTTACTGCCCGCCTATTTGATCGAGAGAACCTTTACGCCGGCCGTGCTCGCCTCGTCGCTCACGTAGCCGATCGCTCCCTTGGTCTTCGCCACATACGCCACCACAGCGGCGTCGGAGTCGAGAAACTTCGGCATCGACGCCTTGCCGGTGAACACCAAACTGCGATAGAACGCCTGCAGCGCCGAGTCGTTCTTTCCCAGATACTCCTTCAGAAAGGCTTCGTGCGTCGGCCCGCCCTTCACCAGAACGGGCTCCACGTGACTCCCCCCCAGCGAGTCGGAGTCGAGTAGAAACACCGACTGCAAGTCTCCACTCGACACCGCGCTCACCGAAACACTCGGGTTGGCGATCACCTTGACCGCGCCGGCAACGGCTCGGCTCGACGCGAAAGCAAGGACAATCAGAACTATTAAGATGGGTCTCAGGTTTTTCATTCCATTCTCCTTTTGCCTCTTCATTTCGCCTCGAGCTAGAAGTTCAGCCCCGTCTTGAACACCAATCCGATGGTATTCGGCTCCAATCCGTTTGGATTTACCTGGGGATAGAAGCCGTCGGGATACATGGGTAAATTGCCTGCAGCGTTGCCGTTCATGAAGTGGCCTTCCGCTTTCGCATACCAGTGCATGTTCAGGTCGAACCGCGCGGTGACGACCTTGTCGTAGATGTGTCGGGACGGGTCGCACTCGCAGGAAGCTTCGATCTGGCCTGGCGCCGTGACGATCCAATACTCGTCGAAATGGGAGTAGTAGCCGCCAAACTCGAACCGTTTGTTCACCCGATAGGCGGCCGAAGGGTACCAGGCGTGCGTGCCGATCAGCGCCAGGAACTGGCCGTTGAAGATCGTGAAATCGCGCCAGAAGCGCCGGTATTCGGCGTCGATGCGCAGGTTGCCGCGCGTGTACTCGCCATAGATCTGCTTGGTGAACTGACTGCGTGACTGCTCCCAATAGGGAACCATGACATCCGGCCCGCCCAGAGCCACCGATGGATTCAGTTGCCCGGTATTGCGAACGTGATTGCCTTCGTAGGAGACCCCGCCCAGCAGGCCCTTGACTGGAGTCTTCCAGCGCAGGTCGCCTCCGTATGTCAGCCCCCCGGTGTGGTCGATATAGATGCCGTGGATTTGCAGTAGGTATGGGTAACCGCCATAGATGCTCTGCAATTGATCGCCCACGTACCCCGTATAGGAGAATTTGCCGAGATGCTTTTTGAGGGCGAACGTGCCATAGGCATCCCCGCCGATGTGCGCGAGCGTGGAGTCGCGCATGTCGGTGGAATAGACGCCCTGGGGAAGAAGAGCGAAGGTGTGCAGAAAGTCCAGGTCCTGCGTGTCGTTGTACAGGCCCATCACGGTTTTTACCTTGCCGCCGCGAACGCCCAGCCAAGGCTTGAACTTGTAATCGGCGTACGCCCAATCGAGCTCGGGATGCCACCTGCCGAGCTGGCCGAGTTCGCGATCGTAGATCTGCGCGCCTGCGCGGAAGCTGTCTGTGATCTGCGTCGATGCGTTGGCTCCGAAATCCGTGAACTGGCCGCTGCCGATGTTGGATGTTTCCATCGTCAGCCAGTTGTTATCATCGGTGTGCACAAAGCCCTGCGACGCAAATCCGTGAATTTGCACGGTGCGGTCGAAGACCTTGAACTCCTGCGCCCGAACGGTCGTAGGAAACGTTAGGACGGCAAGTGCTCCGCAACAGATGGTGCTGAGAATCCGCTTCATCGCGATCTCTCCCCTTGAAACCTAGGCTGGCTCAGGCGCGGTTGCGCCTCAGCGATTGCCGGCCGCAGGAAGCGAGGAATCGTGCATGGCCTCCTGCATCCGCGCAGCTTTGCCTGGCGTTTCAATCTCTTTTATCGGAGGGCCGAAGAAAAGGTTGAGAAATTGCTTGAGGGCCGAGGCAGCAAAGTTCCATTGCCGATTCGGCCACAAGAAATGCGTGGAACCATGACGGCCAATTCGGGAATTCAGACCGGATTAGCAAATACTAAAGGGGCTTCGTAACAGGGCACGAGTTTACCCGGGCCGCAATTGGCGCCAAAACATGTGCGGGCTTTAGCCCTTGAAGGAGAACCAGTGGTTCTGTGCCCCAGCGTTCTCTACGCAAAAACGCAATTCGCTTTCGGGCGATCTTCGCCGCAGTTGCCAAAATCGGCCTTGTGGTGATTCAATGGGAAATTGAAACAGGGGTGCTCCACGATCGTGGTGTGGGGCTGAGAGATACCCTCGAACCCGATCCGGGTAATACCGGCGTGGGAAGTTTTCTCCGGCCGAGCGGCGTTCTTCCTCACCAACTTTCGCGATGCGAGCTCCTTTGTTTCAGGGTTCACCGAGAACCCACGGGAGCTTCATGCAGGCAGCCGCTGCTTTCGCCCGCATCTCGTCGTCACGGATCGGCCGAAACGCCTATTTCGCCACCGGCATGCTTTTGCTGTCCACCGGTCTCGTCGCCGCGGCGATTGCGCAAAGCACGCCGCAAACCGCGGGGAATCCCAGCCAGAACGAGCAGAACAGCACACAGAGCCCTCCGCAGTCTCCGCAACAACCCGCAACCGTCACTACCACCGTTGTCGTCCACGGCGAAGTCGAGGACGACTACCTGCCTGAATCGATCACCGTCGGTACCCTCGACGGCGCGCCGCTCAAAGAAGTGCCGCTCTCTGCATCGGTGATCACGCGCGACTTGATGAGCGACCAGGTTTCTCGCCTGCTCTCGGACGTGGTCAAGAACGATGCCTCGGTCGACGACGACTACGTTCCCGTGGGCTATTACGGCGACTACGAGATTCGCGGTTTTCCCATCGACCTCGCCACCGGCCTAGAAGTGAATGGCATGCCCATCGCAGGCGAGCAGGATGTGCCGCTCGAAAACAAAGAGGCCGTCGAGGTGCTCAAAGGGATCGCGGCCGTAGAAAGCGGCGTGGCCTCTGCCGGCGGCCTCATCGACTACGTGACCAAGCGCCCGGCCAACGTCCAGGCCGTCGATCTTGCCGCCGATCAACGCGGCACGGCCTTCGGCGGCGTCGATTTCGGGCGTTTTTTCGGCAGCCGGAAGCAGGTGGGCGCGCGCCTCAACCTCGCCGCCGAGCGCATCGTGCCCTACATGAGCAACACCAACGGCTGGCGCGCGATGGGCGCCGGCGCAGCCGACTGGAAGCTCTCGCCGAAGGCAATCCTCAAGGGCGACTTCGAATACCAGCACAAGACCGAGCGCGACGGCAGCGGCTATCAATTGCTCGGCGGCACGACGCTCCCCGCTCTCGACCGCATCTATCGATCGACGATGCTGGGCGACCAGCCGTGGGGACCACCCGACACATACGACGTGTTCAACACGGGCGCGCGCTTCAATTACACATCCTCGCCCTCCTGGACGGCCTTTGCCGCGGCCAGCCTCAGCCATTCGCTCATCCAGGACAACGTGATTTATGCCTACGGCTCATCGCTGGCGTACGACCCGGCAACCGGTGTTTACGACATTCCCGATTGCTCCAATGCGCCCGATGCGCCGGCATACTTCTTCTGTCCCGACGGCACCTACGGCATCTATGACTACCGCGATCCTGGTGAACTGCGCATCGATGCCGAGGCCGAAGCCATGATCTCCGGCCACATCCACACCGGCGCGGTAACGCAGGATATTACCGGGGGCGGTGTCGTCTTTCTGCGCAGTGTGCAGCAACCCGGTGCTCCGCCGGCCAATGCGCCGCTCATTGTGCAGGACGGCGCAGTGTACACTTACGTCGGCTCCGAGAACATTTATCAACCCATTGCCTCTGTTTCTCAGGAAAGCCCGCTTGAATCCGCCGGCCCGCGCCGCCTGTGGGAAGACGACCACCAGTCGTCCGCAGTGTTGCAAGACCGAGTCCGCATTCCCGGCCGCCTCCAACTGATTGCCGGCGGCCGCTACGATTCGCTGCGCGACCACAACTACTCGCTCGCCGCCACCAGCCCCGCCACTCCGCCAACAGACAGCGACCGCAATCTCTGGCTTCCCCAGTACGCGATCACATTCGATCCCGTTCCGAACCTAACCCTGTATTCGAACTATGGCGTGCTGCTCTCATTGGGCCCGCAAGGTCCCTGGTGGGTCGACGACGCCAACCAGTTTCTCGCACCGTTCTTCACGCGCCAGGCCGAGATCGGTGCAAAATATGAACCCGGCAGCCGCATCTTGCTCACCACCGCGCTCTTTCATATGCGCGCGCCATTCTTCTATCCCAAGTTGATCTCAGCGCCGGACAACACGTGCGGGATTGACGAATTCAATCCCAACTCGTCGAGCAACCTCTGCTTCGAGCAGGAAGGCCGCGAAACCCACAATGGCATCGAACTCAGCGCCGAAGGCAAGGCCGCCAACTGGCTGCGCCTCAACGCGACTCTGGCCGCGATGACGGCGACCTCGACCGGCACCGGCACGCCAACCTACGACAACAAGCAAGTCATCAACGTGCCGCACACGCACAGCAATCTCTTTGCCGATCTCGCCGTGCCGCGCGCCCGCGGTCTGCACCTGATGCCGGGCTGGAGTTACACCTCGCGCAAGGAGGCCACACGCGATGACACAGTGAGCGTGCCCGGCTACAACCTTTTCAATCTCGGCGCGCGCTACACGCCCGGCGGCGAGCAGGGCCGCGTCAGCTTTCGCATTTACGCCAACAATATCGCGAATAAGAAGTATTGGTCCGACACCGGAGCCAGTTACGGCGACACTTTTATCTGGCTGGGCGCACCGGCTACAGTGCGGTTGGACGCGCACTACACGTTCTAGCAGCCCGCGAAGCGGGCAAAAGAAGGTAGCCCCAGGCGCAAGCCTGGGGAAGAAACACGGGAACAAAATCGTAGCCCGCTTGAGCGGGCGTAAGATCGGCGGCAAGGATTTGTTATCGACGACCACAACCGCGACAGCCCACGGCATGGACGGCACGCTGGTCCCTCCCGACTGGCCGCCGCTCACGCTTGCGGAATTGCGGCCGCTGCTCGCGCAATTCCCCTTGCTCGGCGAGCCGGTCCGTATCGACTCCGTCAGCCCGCGCCCGTTCTCCGCAGCCGGAGTCGTTGCCACCCGCGACGCCCGCATCTTCATCAAGCGCCACGATTCCTCCGTCCGTAATCGCGAAGGGCTGCTCGAGGAGCATCGCTTCATGGCGCACTTGCTTTCCCGCGGCGCGCCGGTTCCGCGCGTCCTCGCGTCGGCATCCGGCGAAACCGCAATCGAAATCGGCGACTGGACCTACGAGATTCACGGCATTCCCGCCGGCATCGACCTCTACGAAGACGCCATCTCCTGGACGCCCTTCCGCACCGCCGCTCATGCGCATTCCGCCAGCCAGGCTCTGGCGCGCCTCCATCTCGCTGCTCAGGGTTTTTCCGCGCCCGCCCGCAAACCCCGCCCGCTCGTCGCCGGTTTCACCCTCTTCGCCGCATCCGATCCCGCATCGGCGATGGAGCGCTATCTTCGCGCTCGCCCGGCGCTCGCCGATCACAAAGCCGTGCGCGCCTGCGCCGATCAAGCCCTCGAACTTCTCGCCCCGTTCCATGCCGAGCTGTTGCCGCTCTTCCCCGCACTCGCTCCGCTTTGGACCCACAACGACCTGCACGCCTCCAATCTCTTCTGGAGCGACGCAAGCCCGAATGCCTTCGCTACAGCGGTCATCGACTTTGGTCTCGCCGACCGCACCGATGCCGTCCACGACATCGCCCACGCCATCGAGCGCAACATCGTCGAGTGGTTAACTCTCGTCCAAAACGCAAAACAGCCCCCGGTTGTTCACTTCGACCATCTGGAAGCTTTCCTCGATGGCTACGAATCGGTCCGCCCGCTTTCCTGCGAAGAACGCGCCGCCCTCGCGCCCATGACCGCCCTGTGCCACGCCGAATTCGCGCTCTCTGAGGCGGACTACTTCCTCGGCGTCCTCGGCTCTGAAGAGAGAGCAGCAATGGCCTACGACGGCTGGCTCGTTGGCCACGCGCGCTGGTTTCGCGGCTCCGGCCAATGCCTCATCGACGCACTGCGCCGATGGGCCGACACGCGCACGAGGCAACCGGAGGAGTTTGCCGCGCGATGATCCGGACGGCAATCATGGCGTACCTCGCTTCGCACGGCATCGAACTCGCCGGCTTCCTCATTACCGCGCTTGGCATCTGGCTCACCACCAAGCGCCTCCTCATCTGTTGGCCGGTCGTGCTGCTCGCCGATTTTCTCTATCTTGCCGTCTTTTATCGGGCCCGCCTCTATTCCGACGCGCTGCTGCAACTCTTCTTCGTCGTCTTCACGCTCTACGGCTGGTGGCATTGGTGGCGCGGCGTGCGGCAAGAGGGCGAAGTCCGCGTGGTCCGGCTTCCATTCGCAAGCATGCTGCTCGCGCTGGCCGCCGGCGCGCTCGGCAGCCTAATACTGGGCACGCTTGCCGTTCGCCTTCATGCCGCGCTGCCTCATCTCGACGCCGCGCTCACCAGCTATTCGCTGGTCGGCAGTTGGTGGCAGGCGCGCAAGCACATCGCCAATTGGTGGCTCTGGATCGTGGTCGATCTCGTCTACATCGGCGAGTACATTTACAAGGATCTTTGGCTCACCGCCCTGCTCTACGCAGGCCTTGTCGCCCTCGCGGCGCTTGGCCTGCGCGACTGGCGCCGCGCCGCCGCAAATTCCCTAGTCCTTAACCCCTAATGCCTATTGCCTAATGCCTATTGCCTGTCTCTACATCCCCGCCTGCACCACGTTCCGCAGCGGCTCGCCTTTCATGTAGCGTCGCATTTCGTCGGCTATCGTGCGCAAAGCGCGAGGCGAAAACTCTGGTGTCGACCCGCCGACATGCGGCGTAATCAGCAAATTCGGGCAGCTCCACAGCGGATGGCCCTCCGGCAGCGGCTCCGGATCGGTCACGTCGATTGCGGCGCGAATCCGGCCCGATTGCAATGCCGCAACCAATGCATCGGTGTCGACAATCGGGCCGCGTGCGGCGTTGACCAGCACTGCCCCCTGTCGCATCCGCTTGAGCTGCCGCGCGCCGATTAGGCCGCGCGACTCCGCTGTGGCGGGCAAAATAAGAATCACGACTTCGGCTTTCGGCAGCAAACTGTCCAGCTCTCTAACCGCGTGAACCTCCGGCTCGCTGCGCGCGCTGCGCGCCACGCGAATGATCTTCACTTCGAACGGCCCCAGCATGCGCTCGATCTCCTGGCCGATCGCGCCGTAGCCAACGAGCAACACGGTTTTCCCGGTCAACTCCTCAAGCATCACCGGCGGGTACACGTTCCTTGCATCGCCCGTGATTCGCCGGTAGTGCTCCGGCGCCTCGAACCGCCGCTTCCACACGCCGGAACGTTGAATGTCGAGATAGAGCGGAAAATACTTTAGCATCGCCAGAATCGCGGCTACCGTCCACTCCGCGGTGGACACATTATGCGCGCCGCGCGCATTGCAAACCGTCACATGCGGGCCGACAACTTCGGGAATCCACTCCGTGCCGGCCATCATCGACAGCACAAGCTTGACGCCACGGAGGTGCGGCCAGGTGCGAATTGCCCGCGTCGCGTAAGGATCGGGAATCCAGACGTCGATCTCCACGTCGTGATCCATCGCGTCTGAAACGGGGATCAGCTCGATGCCGTCGGGAAAGTCGCGCAAGAGTTCCACGTCGATAGTGGCCGGGTATCCGACTCGCAACATGAGACGATTATTGAACGCGGAAAAGGAAATCTCCAATTGTCATCCCGAGTCTCCATGGACCCGCGGGTCCGCAACGCCGATCTCCGGCTGACTCCGCTGACTCCGCTAACCCCGCTAACACCGCTAACTCCGCTAACTCCGCTAACACCGCTGACTCGTCTGCGTTACGCTGATCTCGAGAGGCATCTTCCATGCGCGCCGCCGTCTTCGACTCCACATCCAACGCCGCCCCCGGGGCATGGCTCTCCATCCGGGACATCCCGCGCCCGCAGCCGCAGCCCGGCCAGGTGCTGCTCAAAGTCATTGCCTGCGGCGTCTGCCGCACCGATCTCCACATCGTCGAGCGCGATCTGCCGGCGCTGCTCCCGAGCGTAGTTCCTGGCCATCAGATCGTCGGCGAGGTCGTCGAAGGAGCGACACCGGATTTGCCCATCGGCGCCCGCGTCGGCGTCTCCTGGATCGGCGGCGTGGACGGTGACTGCTGGTTCTGCCGTCACAACACGGAGAACCTCTGCGACCACCCCGTCTTCACCGGCTACTCGGTCGACGGCGGCTACGCAGAGTTTGCCGCAGTGCGCGCCGACTTCGCCTGCCCGCTGCCCGCCGGCCTCGATCCCATCGCCGCCGCGCCGTTACTCTGCGCCGGCGTTATCGGCTTTCGCAGCCTGCGCGTGGCCGGCGTCGAGCGCGGCGAGCGCGTCGGCCTCTACGGCTTCGGCAGCTCCGCTTCGCTCGCCATCCGCGTGCTTCATGCCTGGGAATGCGAAGTCTACGTCGTGACCCGCGGCGAATCTCACCGCCGCGCTGCGGCTGCGCTCGGCGCCAAATGGGTCGGTGACGAAGATGCCAAGCCTCCGGTCGCCCTCGACCGCGCCATCACCTTCGCTCCCAGCGGCAAGGTGGTCGTCGATGCGCTCGCGGCCCTGCGTAAAGGCGGCATCGTCGCCATCAACGCCATTCACCTCGACCGCATGCCCGCCTTCGACTACGACCGCCTGCTCTGGGGCGAGCGCCAGTTGCGCAGCGTCGCTAACATGACGCGCCAGGATGCGCGCGACTTCCTCGCTCTTGCGCGCGACCTCGACTTTCGCCCCACGGTCGCGATCTTCCCGCTCGACGAAGCCAACCGCGCATTGGAGGCAGTGAAACACGAAACCGCCGACGGCTCCGCGGTGATCGTACTTTAGAAACCCTTTCTATCTCCCGCACAAAAAGGAAGCTGCGAGATTGTTTACTTAACACAAATGATGGTGAGATGAAAGACAAGAACGCCACGACAGGGCAGGACGTCAAGTGTGCTTGAGTAATGACGGACAGACAAGGTGATCCGGGTCCCACCACAAAAGGATGACTACATTGTGTTCGAGAATGCCCCAGATGCGCTGAACGCCTGTTAGGCGAAGCGAGAGCAACTGGTCAATGTCGTCCAGCCGAAGCTCTCTCAACCGATCAATCGCCTCCTTGCAGAGAATTCCAACCTCGACCATGTGGTTATTGCGTCTGAGTATTTCGCCTAGCGTCATGCTTTCAAAATTCTTCAATTTCTCCCTGATCTCCAGAAGTTCAGGTCCACTTAACTTATGCCATCCAAACGGATCGCGCATTTCCATCGCGCCTACGCGCCACGCGGGTTTGAGACGATTCGGGTTTTCGTCGAACCCTTTACGCGGGGTCTTCGAGGGAGGCGGAATCGGATTCGACTTTGGGTTTTTTGGTGACACGCCAGGGCCTTTACAAGAAACTCAGAAGCTAAATTCATCCTTTTCCGGACGCACGGGCTTTTCCACTTTGAGACGATAAACCCCTGGCTCAACGCGCTCGAAAAGACCACTGCGGTTGATCACCGAGAAGAGAATGTTGTTCGCGTTTTTGGGATTCTTGATGAGCCCAGCCTGCAGCAACAAACGCTTCGCAGTAGTGGTCTGAAGAGTCCCGCCTCCTTGCTGCGCAATCTTCCTTAATGCGTCGAGCTGTTTCATTCCACGCAAGCTTGCGACGTCAATTGCGACAGCCTTCCCGTGATGCGGAGATGCAAGGACGGCTTCAACGTCTCCAGCGTCGAGCATCGTGAGCGTCATACTCACCGACTCCAATTTCTTCCGTACCTCTTCTAGATCGCTCTGCAATTGTGACTGTTGGCGATCCAATCGATCACGAAGATTTACCAAGTCTGTGTAGGTCGGATCATTGGTTCTAATCATGTTTACCTACTTGTCTCTCCACATTCGTAGAGTTGACGGGTTTGATTGCCAACATGCGAAGATGCTTGTGGATGGGTTCAGGAAGGCGGGGAATCAAGCACTACCGTGGGGGTCAGCACGGTTCACCGCTTATAAGGCGGTTTCTACGCCAAACGAGCTGCGCCTTCCCCCTTTCCAAAGCGGACTCCGGCGCTAGAGTTGAACCAGCGATTCACGCTCGTCACGCTGTACGCAGTTCGGCTCGGCCGCCGGATTCTGCTTGTAAGTTAGCAAACGGGTAGCCTTGATGCAAGCGAAAAATATCAAGGTAATCCAGCAGGAGGGTTGGGGAATGGCGAGCATACATGATGTTTCCTCTCTGATTCTAAAGCAGATGGGACCGATGACGGCGATGAAGCTCGAAAAGCTGGTTTACTATTGTCAGGCGTGGTCCCTTGTTTGGGATGAAGCGCCGCTGTTTAACGAGCGCATCGAAGCATGGGCTGGAGGTCCGGTAGTGCCAGCACTCTACTATCGCCATCGCGGTCTTTATGAGGTCAAGGATTGGGACGGAAATCCAGATAACCTATTGCGGAATCAAATAGATACGATTAATGCCGTTCTGGGCTATTACGGGCACAAGACTTCTCAATGGCTGAGCGATCTGACTCATCGAGAGGACCCGTGGGTTAATGCTCGGGTGGGTTTGGCCCCCCTGGAGCGCGGGAACCGCGAGATAACTCACGCTGCGATGGCTGAGTACTATTCGAGCCTTTAAGGACAATGAAAGCCGACCAGGGCCAATTCGACGACGTGCTCCGGCGAATGCTGGCAGAGCAACCGCAAAAGACCTCCGAGACAAAGTCACCTAAAAAGCCGCCTAAAAGGGCATCGGGTCATCGGAAGTCTGCGAAGCAGAGGTGAGCGGCGGCAATCCGCGAAGCCTGCGCACTTTCTCTGCGAACCCCTTCGATTTTCGCGGCGATTGAACCCACAGGAGCACCCGGCGAGCTGACTTGCAGACTCGCTAACTTGGCTCACTTCCGCTTCTTTGGGATCTTCTCCGCCTTCTTCTCACCCGGTTCATGCATGTACTGAATCGGCGCCAAGTCCGGCCCGATGCGCTGCACGCGCGTATCGATCATCTGGTAGTTGATGGTGCGCGGAGCGACGGGCCGCGTGATCCCGGTGGCGGGGTCGGTTTGGATCGCATTGTTGCTTCCCAGCAGAAAGCTGAATGCGGGCATCGTGCCCTTGGGAGTCGTCTGCGTGAAGACGCGCACCGGCAGATAGCCCTGGATGGGATGCAGCCGGAACGCTGTCTCATAGCGATGGTGCTTGATGCTCCAGGTGAAAACGCGCACCTGATCGAAGTCGAAGGGAAGTCCCGGTCCCGGTGTGAGGACCATCAAGTACTCGGGGACCCGATGGTCCGGCGCATTCGACTCGGGATCCGTCACCTTCGTCAGCAGCCACGCGCCCACGATGCGCTGTCCCTCGGCGTACTGCGCCACCTCGTCCGGCACGTCCACATCCACGCGGCTCCCCAGCAGCCAGCCCGTATGGCCTTCGGCGTCGCGCGCCAGCCACCAGTCTTCCATCGCAGGCGGCTCGAGCGGAGCCGGTGCGGCAGCGGCGCCGGACTTCGCAGGCTGGCTCGCCTTTGCACCAGCAACAGGCGGCGCGATCTTCTTCCCTCCGGCTGGATTTGCGGCGCTCACCGAAGGCAGCGGTCCATTCGCCTCCGCGGCCTTCTTGGCGACCGATGCCCGCGCCAAAAGCTGCACCTTGCTGTTGCCGGCGAGCAGATAAAAGCGCTCGGTCTCGCGCCCCGGCAGAAGATGCATGGCCAGATCGTCGCGCAGCGTCGCCGTGGCCGCCGCGGGATCGTCTTTGTGCTGGCTGGCGAGCCGCGCAAACCCGTCGTAGGTCCTCTGGTCGATGGTGGCGCGTTCTTCGATCCACCCCGTCTCGTTCTTGCTGGTCTCGACTTTCAGGAAGCGCCGCTCGTGTTCCACTACCTGAAGCGCCTGGCCGTTGTTCACCTCGCAGACGCGATTCGAAACCGGAGCCACGCGGTCATGAAGGTAGGTTTGCCGGATGGCGACGTACACCATCTCCTTGCGCTCATGCCGGAAGCGGTTGCACCCGGTGAACGGAGCCACTAGGAAAATCAAAAGCAGCGCCAAAGAAGTGGCGCGGAGGCGCCTCTCGCGTGAGGCGATCAGGATGGGGAGTCGAATGAACACAGCCTGTGGCGTTGCCTTGAGGATAGCACCTAGAAGGCGTCAGGTTTCAGGTTTCAGATTTCAGGAAGTTACGTTAGGGGCTGCTCAAAACGTCCGGCGTTTCTGATCGCGTCCATACTGCAAGAGCGTCGCAGCACAGAGTATCCTGCTGCGCTCTGACACCTGACCCCTGAAACCTGCCTCTATGGCAACGCCGCAACGGCAACCGCGCCCACCGGATCGGTTCCGGTGTTCCCCGACTTGAAGAACGTCAGCGTCCCGGAACTCATGGTGAAGGATCCGAGATCGGGGTCGCCGCCGGAGGAGCCGCCGTCGCCCGCCGACACCGCCAGGATATAGGTTCCGGTGCTATCCTCGGCTAATCCCATCGGCTGGATGCCGACGTCGGACGTGATCGAGCTTCCCGTGGAGAGCGAGACAGTGGTTCCCGAGGTTGACACCGGAAACCAGGCGATATTGCCGAACGAACTTGCGCCTTCTCCGTTGGCGACGTAGACATAATTAGCGAGCGGCAGGATCGCGTTGGGCGCGGTGCTCCCCGCGGGACCGCTGGCAAGAGGCGAGCCAGAAGCTGTCTCTTCGGTCAATGAGCTGTAGTCGAAGAAGCGTAACCCGCCGGCCGTGCCCGCCGAGTTTCCCAGCACTTCGCCAACATAGAACAGCCGATTCGAGGGATCAACCGCGACCGACAGGTCGGAACCCCCGTTGTGCAGCACGGAGATTGTAGTTCCCTTCACACCCGTCGGGAACGGGCTGGTCGAACTGAATGGAACAATCAGCGTTCCTGCTGCGCCGAGAGCGACAAAAACGTTGGCGCCGTCAGAAGACAAAGCCATTTGTTTCACCGCTGCATTGTTAATCTGGAAGGTCACCGACGCAACGGTCCCGCCGGTCGGGGTACCGCTCGAATTCAGAGGGGTCGCATCCAGTTGGACATAGCCGCTTCCGTTGATCCAGGCATCGATGAGCCACCCGTTGGTGGTGTCCACGACTACCGCGGCGTCAACGGCGGGCGCAACGGCCGCGTTGTTATATCCCAGCGTCAGCGCGCCGTTGGATCCGATGTCGTAAACAAAGATGCCGTTGGCAAGCGTGCTTACGTATAGATAGCTCTTGTTGGGAGCAATGGCGATAGCGATTGGGCCCGTGAGGTTGTAAGAGCCGATATTCGAAAATCCGGAAGAGGAAACGCTGTCGGCTACGATCTGACCCGTCGTCTGGTTCAGCACGTAAAACACGCCGCTGGAAGTGCCGCCCCCGCTACAGCTGCTGCCGGTGCATGTAGGCAGGTCCCAAAAGCCCTTGCATCCTCCCGCAAATATCAGGAAAGCCAACCAAAGTCCCGCCCATCCTCCGCGTCTCATCGTCACTCCTCGCGCGTGGCCGCTTCCCATACGGCCGGATCCAGCGCCAGCCCAGGGATCATCTCAAAGGTTATCGCTCGACTGCGCTTCCTGTCCTGCCGCAAGGTGTGCTCCTTGCAAACGGGAAAATGATGCCCGTGTCCGTTGCCGAAATGACGCAGCCGGCAACGATTCCGCTCGCAGACCAACCGTCCTTCCCATTGCTGGAGGGCGTCATTCCGGCTGGCGGCGCGTCCATTACTCGCTCACGGCCAACAACTCGGCGTCGTTATTGCGCACGTTGCCCACGCGATCGCTCACCGGCCAGGCCGTCATGCGCTCCGCCGGGAAAGGCCGCATCAAATCCACCGGCAGCCGTTCGATATTGGCGGGGCCGGTCGCCTCCATCCAGCGCCGGTAATCCTTCGGTTCCAGAATCACCGGCATGCGATCGTGGATCGGCTCCAAAACTTCGTTGGCATCGGTGGTGAGAATCGTAAAGGACTCGATTGGCTCGGCGTCCTTGCGCCGCCAACTCTCCCAGAGGCCGGCAAAAGCGAAGGGTTCACCATCCTTGAGCGCGATGGCGAACGGCTGCTTGCTGCTCGCTTCGCGCTTCTGCCATTCGTAAAAAGCGTCGGCGGGCACCAGGCAGCGCCGTTTGCGCAGCGCATCGCGGAACGCGGGTTTGGTTTCAGCTTCTTCCGCGCGCGCGTTGATGGTGGAGTAGCCGATCTTGGCGTCTTTGGCCCAGAAGGACACCAGGCCCCAGCGCAACAGCGCAAACTCCGGCTGGCCGCTGTCGCGTCTCAGGCGCACCACCGGCTGCACGCTTTGCGGCGCCACGTTGTAGCTCGGCGCGAAAGCCGGAGCCTCTTCGAGATCGACGCCAAACCATTCCGCCAGAACCTCGCGCGTGGACCGGCGCGCAAATCGTCCGCACATAGTGGCAATGATAAGCCCCATCGTGCGCCGTTGGCCTTTACCAGAAAGGCTCAGTTGAGACGGCGGCGGAAACGTTCGTCGACCGGCTGCCGGCCCTTGAAGCCGCCTTCCAGGGTGTGCCAGTGTTCGATCGCCGGTTCGCCCATCCGCCAGCAAAGCAGAACCACCTCATCGTCGACGCGGCAGGGAAAATCGAGCAGTCCGGTTTCCAGGTCCTTCACCTGCACGCCGATGGCGTCGATTTCGGCAACGCTGTCGCGGACGCGCCTCAGGTGATCCTCCATCTCTGCCCGCTGCTTGGCAACCCTGCCGGGATTCACCCGCATGCCGCCGGAGAAGTGAATATGCTGCGCAAGTCCGCTCAGGCGCGCCTCAACCGCCTGCGCCGAACGCTTGCCGTCGATAGCGCGCTTGAGCAGCGATTCGAGCACGGGCAGTAAAGACTGCGCTTCATCGAGTGTGAAGGTCTTCATCGGAGGTTTCCCGGATGAATACAGGATACGACGAAACGGGAAAGAAGAAGTGCTGGACGGCAGCAAGGAAGCTTGCGCGAGATCGCCGCAAAACACAAACGGAGCCAAACGTGTGGCTCCGTTTCATAGGCTCCGGCCGATCCTTGACTCGGCCCGCGGGCGCGGCCAAGTCCAAATGGTTGCGGGGGCTGGATTTGAACCAGCGACCTTTGGGTTATGAGCCCAACGAGCTACCGGGCTGCTCCACCCCGCACATCTATTTTATCAATCTGATGAATTCTGGTCAATGACCCGTGACCCAGTCCCACTCAGGAGAGATCGCCGCAGCGGGCCGGCGAACGGAAGCTCTTCGCCATTCGGCAGTTATTTAGAGTCGAAGCGGCTTTCGCCGTCGTCTCCTTCAACGGAGATGCGCAGCGACTTGAGAAAATGCAAGTCGTTTTGGGTGAACGATCCGGCATCGCTCACAACTTCTTCGCTTGCCTCACCCCCTGCGCCTTTCTTGCTGGCGGCAGTCACTTCGTTCAAGCCGATCGTGGCTTCCAGCATCAGAAGAACGTCGAATCCATGCTTGCGTATGTCCTGGACGACTCCGGCGATCTGCTCGCTTTCGATGACCGATTCGTGAATGGCCTCGCCCAATTGCTGGATCAGTTCGCGCAAACGGGATGTCATGATGTCCTCCAGGAGCGGCCCCGGCGAGTGAAGGCGGGCTTGCTTCACGGAATCTCTACCTTACCGCCAATTCCGCGCTAGAGCAACCCAGCCTACGACGGAGGAGCAACGGCGAACGCCCTAAGTCACTGCTACCATCATAAATGGAATGCAGCCTCGAATCATTGGACGCGCCTTGGGCATCGGTGTGCGTGTGGCAGGCCGCATTGCGGGACAGCGTATTGCCGCGTCCATGACTCCTGCAGCCGGCGCTCCGCAGCGCCAGGCCGAGCCTGCAGCCTCAATCCCGAGCCGTGCTGCCGGGCAAAGGACCGGCCAGGCCGCCGCCCGGGCGGGACGCGCCGCGCGCCAGGGCATGGGAGGGTTTCTGCACCCCTTTCGCCGCGTGGGCGCGATCCTTTGGCTCGAAGTCGCAGGCGTCCTTTTTCTCTTGCCGGTGATTGTCTTTGCGCCGGCGCTCTGGCGGGCCAGCATTGGCTACACCCACTCCAGCGATCACCGGACGTTCTGGACGGCGGCGCCGGTTGTGGCTCTCTTTCTTTATCTGAGCTTGAGCTCGTTCTGGCGCGCCCATCGCCGTTAGCCGGAAAGCGTAGGCGATTAGTTTTTGGCCGGCGCGCTGCGATCCGCACGCGCGACCGCCCAAGCTGCGACCCCGGCCGCCAACAGGCCGATCAACAGCCACGCAAATCCACCGCGCCCGCCGCCGTGCATCAACCGAAACCCGCCCAATCGCAACATTGCCAGTGCATTCAACCCTGCCGTCAACATGACTCTCCTCCATCGGCGGGGATCGTAGCCCAGCCGCATTCAAAACAGACCCGAAAACCCGCGTCAAGTTGCTGCGCCTTGGAGCGCCTACCGGGACCTGGTTCTCAGTGATTCGGCGCGGCTTTGAACGAGCGAAGCGCCACAGCTCCAAGCAGCGCGATCACCAGAACCAGCGCAACCCACAACAGGATCGGATGTCTCTCGGTAAACGGGCGCTGGTCGGGCCGAGCCTGATACGCCGGATTCGCGGATTCTGCTCCCAGTTGCGCGGCCAGCGGATTCTGCTCGAGAGCGAAGAGCGAGGCGTAGTCGTACTGCGGCGCCGCCAACGCAGAGTCGCCGTAGTACAGCGTGTACGAGCCGGTTGCAGTTGCATCGAAGCAGAGCCGGCGCTCCAGCATCTCCAGCTGCACTGCTGCCAGTTGAATCGGCGGGTCGTCGCGATTCTCAATCGTCACGGTCCATTTCGCGGGCCCGTCGAAGTCGACCTGCGGTGCATCAACTGTCAGATGCTCCTCATCGATGCGGTGGCCCTCCTGAACAGAGTGCACGCGGAGAATGTTGCCCGCAGCCGTAACGGGTTGAGGCGGCTCCGTTGCATCGTTTGCCGCAGGCCGGGAAACGGGCGCCACGCTGATTTCTACGTCGCGGCTGAAGTTGGGCGGGTTTTGCCCGGGCACGAAGACAATGCGATCGGCCGGAGTGTGCGCGGGCACGGCGAATTCAATAACCGTGTTGCGGTCCTTCGACGCGCTGGCCTTCGTCTCCGCCACGGTGACATATTTCGGCTGGCTCACCGGCGCGCGCGTCACGGAAAGCCCGGTTACGTCATCCGGTGCGATGGGGCCGACCATCTGGAAATGCAGAAAGCGGAAATCCGACTCAGGCAGATGAAGCACGGTGCTGCGGCCCAGCCGTTGCCGGGTCAGATCGAAGATGGTGAATGAACCGAGTTTCGTTCGCGAGCCCGCGGTCTGAGATTGGCTGCCTGACACCGTCACCGTCGCCAGAAAATCGTGGCCCGCCACCGTGAGCTTAAGATCGCTGTACTGGCCCGAAGGCATCGCCGCGTCGAAGACGGTTTGATTCCCGCTCCGGCCCAGATTGAGGAGGACAAGCGCCTGATCGTTGGAAACAACGGGAACGTCGGCGCGCACAACATACGCCGTTTCGACATTTGCCTGCCCGGCAGCGCCTTGGTAAAGCCGTATGTCCGCCAGTTGCTGCGAAGCGCGCGCAAAGACGCCGGGATCGATGACCAGGCATGTCTGACCGCTCGATTGCGATGGCCTCTGGATGGGCCGCTCGAAATGAAAGTAGCGAATCTCCGGCGCCGGAGCGGCCAGCAGGAACAGCCAAAATGCTGCAAGGATTCTCATCGAATCTCTTCTTTCTGGCCGCGAAGGTTGAGCCAGTCGCGCTGGTAGACAAAGCTGACGCAAAGAAGCAGGACGCCAAGGCCAATGAAACTCAGAATGCGCAATCCCCGGCTGAGCTCGCTGACATCGACGAGAAACACCTTGGCGATGGTCGCGGCAAGAAGGATGAGCGCCTGCCAGCGCAGAAAGGCCGAGCGCCTGACGAAACCGATCGCCAGCAGCGCGCCGCCAAAAAGCATGAAGAGTGCCGAATACGAGAATTGCGCGTACATCCGAAAGTCATGCAGCAATCTGTAATTGTGGTTGCCATACCATCGCCGCAGCCACCAATAGCTATGAATTTCCAGACTGAATGCGATCAGGATCAGCACATTCATCGCGAGCCCGGCCGCGGCGGCCAGGTTCGGCCAGTGCATCACCGCACTGGGCTCCTGCTCGTCCCGCGAGTTCCGGGCAAACCACGCGAGGAACGCGCATACCGCGATGGCGACGCAATACGTTGCAAATCTCTCGTTGAAGATGGGCCGGTTTGCCGCCGGAGGATTTACGAGGAGCAGCGCACCCAGCCCGAGGATCGTAGAGATCAGCGCCAAGGCCCGCAGCAGCATGGATTGCACACGCCGCGAGAGCCAGAACAGCGCCGCGCCCTCCGCCAGCCAGCCGATCGTCATCCATCTCCCGTGCGTCTTCAGCGGAATGGCGATGGTGAGGAAAACAATGGCAATCGTAAGGTGCAAAGAAGTGAGCGCCGGCGCGCCCCCGCGCAGAACACCGCTTTCCGGCAGGCGCATGAGCAACAAATAGAATGCCGCAAAGGCGACGGCGAGCCACGGCGCCGCCCAATCGGCCGTGGCGGGGCTCATCAGTGAGTAAAAGGCGAGGAAGCCCAGAGCCGCGTTGGCGATGGGGACCGCGAACGAGACAAGTCCATCCCATCCATGCAGGGTTCCGCCGGGCTCGAGGGTAATCCTTACCAAACGCGGCGCAAACGCAAACAGGAGGAAAAAGCAGGACACGAAGAGTGCCGTGCGCGGCGCCTGGTCCTGCGAATAAAAGGAGGTCCACCAGGCAAAGACGAAAATGACCGTGCCTACGAATGAAACGAAGAGCAGGCGCGACCACGGACGCAGCGCCACCAACGCGAGCACCGCCAGATCGAGCATGAGCAAGTAGGTGAAGAGCGTGACCTCGTGGTTGCCGCCGGTGGAGACAAGCAGCGGTGTACTCAAGCCCCCGGCGATTGCGTAGAGCGCCAGCAGCTCGCCATCCTCAATCCACGCCATGGTGCCGTTGAAGGCAGTCACGGCGATCATTGCGGCGAAGGCGGCGCCCGCCGGGATGAGCGCGTAGAGTTGGAACGCCGCCCAGAGCGAAAGATAGAGCGTGCCGCTGCCAATGGCTTTTAGCGAGTAGGAAAAGACCGCGAATCCGCGCCGGTGAAAGCGCTCCGACCAGGCGATGAGCCCTGCCCCGGCCAGCAAGCCGATCAGCACGCGGCCCAGCGGACCGATCCAATGATTATCGAAGGCCAGCTTGAGGAACCACGCCACCCCGATGAGGACTGCCAGGATGCCGATACGATTGAACCACTGGGAGCCGATGCGGCTTTCGAGAGAAGGCGAGTCACCAGCGGCAGTTGGCTCGATGGTTTGGAAGTGCGGCGGCGATATTGAAACCGGCGGTAGGGCCGTTGGGATGGTTGCAGCGTAGGGCGGCGCGGATGGAGGCGGCTGAGAGGCCTCGACTGCAATTGGCCGCACGGCTGCCGCGACCGCCGGCGGGCCCGCTTGAGTAGCTTGAACCGGCTCGCGCGGAGGCGGCTCGGGTTGCGCCGCCGGGCGTTGCGCGAGTTGATGGACCTGCGCCTCCAGATCGCGGATGCGATCCATCAAGACGGCCATCTCCGCGCGTAGCTCGCGTGCGCGCGAGCTCGACGTGACCAGCGCAACGATGGGCAGCGCGATGAGCGCGATAAGAACCAGGACAATAAGCAACACGATGAGGTCCATAAGAGGAGTTGGCCGGAATTATAGCCGGTCTCCCGGCGTAGGCTTGCCGGAAGTTGCATCGGGCCGAGCCGAGCCAATCGCCGGCGGCTCTTTGCGCCGGAGGTGCCACACGCCAAGCGCCAGCGCCAGCACAGCCAGTCCATAAGCCATGGCGGCGCGCTCGCCGTGGTGAATCTGCCATCCTTTCCACGCAGCCACGCCGCCGGCCAGCAGCATAACGATGCCTCGAATGCGGTTCACGTGGGTCCTTTCGCCGGCGCGGGCTTCCTTCGTGCCGGACTCATCCATCCTAACCCTCTCCGGCGCGCGATTGACCCGGCTTGAGGCGAGTCCCTATCGTGAGAAGGGAAGCACGGCTGCCGAGAGGAGTCCGATGTCAACCACGTCTGCGCCCGCCGCAACCCTGCGCAAGACCGCACTCAACGCCACGCACCGCGCCCTCAACGCCAGGATGGTCGACTTCGGCGGCTGGCACATGCCGGTTGAGTTCCCATGTCCGGGCGGTGGCTTGATCGCCGAGCATATGGCAGTGCGCACAGCGGTCGGCCTCTTCGACGTCAGCCACATGGGCGAGATTCAGTTCCGTGGTCCCGGCTCGCTCGCCGCCGTGCAGCACCTCACCATGAACGACACGGCGAAACTCGCCGATGGGCAGGCGCAGTACTCGGCGCTGCTCACGCCCCAGGGAACCTTCGTCGACGACATTCTGGTTCACCGGCTCGGAGCCAACGATTATCTCCTCGTCGTCAACGCGGGAACAACGGACAAGGACTTTGCGTGGATCAAGGGGCAAGTCGGCGCCTGGCCGGGAATCCACGTGGACAACTACTCGAGCTACTACTCGCAACTGGCGCTGCAGGGACCGCGCGCACATGATACGCTGGCCAAGCTCACCAAAGTCGATCTCGCGGCGGTCAGGAACTATCACTTCGTGTGGGGAACGGTCGCGGGCGTCCCGAATGTGCTCGTCGCGCGCACCGGCTACAGCGGCGAAGACGGATTCGAGGTCTACATCCCGTCCGACGAAGCCACAACCGTGAAGATGTGGAACGCGCTGCTTGATGCCGGCGCGGAGTTCGGCATTCGTCCCTGCGGGCTGGGCGCGCGCAACACCCTGCGCCTCGAAGCAGGCATGAGTCTTTACGGCCACGAAATCTCGGAAGAGATCGACGTCTTTGAGGCGGGGCTGACGCGCTGGCTCAAGCTCGACAAAGGCGTGTTCATCGGCCGCGACGCGCTGCTGGCGGTTCAGGCAGCAGGCGGCCCGAAGCGAAAAATCGTCGGCCTCGAGATGGTGGAGCGGGGCATCGCGCGCGACGCATACCCGGTGCTCTCGCTCGAAGGCGAGCCGATCGGCCGGGTCAGCTCCGGCTCGCCGGCGCCGTTCCTCAAGACCAATATCGCCATGGCGCTGGTTCCCGCCGCCGTCGCCGATCACGGCTCCGATGTCCTCGTCGACGTGCGCGGCAACCGCGTCCGCGCCAGGCAGGTTCCATTGCCGTTCTACAAGCGGCCGAAAAAGATCTAGAAAATCTCCACTCCAAACGGGCTTCTGAAAGAGCACGAGTCTGGAGCTTGCCGAAAAGATGGGTCGAAGCAGAGTCTTGTAACAGGGCACGACTTCAGTCGTGCCGTAAGGGCTTCAAAAGTAGACGCGGGCTTTAGCCCCTGAAGGAATTTTGCCCTGCCAAAGAACTTCGATTCTCCTTAGATCGGCTGTCGTGCCATGACAACCACTATTCCAACGCCAACCCAGACATCGGCCTCGCTCACCGGCTCGGTTCTCGTCCTCATCCAGTTCGACGTCTGCGAGGAGCTGCGCCTCGATCAGCTTCAACAGGCGGTCGATGCGCGCACTCTGCAGCAGCCCAAAACCAAGCACTCGGTCCCGGCCTACGTGCGCTACCAGCGGCCGCCGGTGGTCGGCCCGCTCGATCCCCTCGTCCTAAGCGGCGGCGAACGCCTCGAGGGCGAGATCAAGTATTACGACTACGGCGTGGTCAGCGTCATCTATCAGCTCGCCTTCTCGGGCGACTGGCAAAGCCTGGTGCATCTGGCCAGCCGCTGGGTGTGGGACGTGGATTTCGCGGCGCGCGTCGAGCCTGTCGTGCGCCAGCGCCTGGAGCGCAACGCCGGAGCGCTCATCAAGCCCTACCAGCGCTGGCTCAGCGAAGACTATTTCATCTTCCACCTGCGCTCCGGCGAC
>Ga0187784_10000046_pt1 | contig 70837 bp, 68 predicted proteins | sample 1015_SJ02_MP15_2_FD_132964 | JGI IMG/M metagenome (GOLD analysis project Ga0187784, IMG submission 132964) | Tropical peat soil microbial communities from peatlands in Department of Meta, Colombia - 1015_SJ02_MP15_20_MG | ecosystem: Environmental > Terrestrial > Soil > Wetlands > Peat | place...
GAGAAGAACTCGTTGCGCAAGGTGCGCTCGACGTCGTCGAGCACCTCCTTCTGCACCGCCTCCATGCGCAGCATGCGCATGATCACTTCCATGGCAAAGCTCTCGGGGAGCTGCGTCAGCACGCGGCCGGCATGGTCGGGCTTGATCTTGGAGAGGACGACGGCGACGGTCTGGGGGTACTCGTTCTTGAGGTAGTTGGCGAGCACCGTCTCGTTGACGTTGCCGAGCTTGTCCCACATGGTGCGGCCGGCGGGACCGCGAATCTCCTCCATGATGGCGTTGACGCGGTCCTGGCCCAGCACCTTGGCGAGCAGCCGCTCGGTGCTCTCATAGGTGCCGACCAGCGAGCCGGTGGCGGAGATCTGCTCGGCGAACTCGACGAACAGCCGCTCGACGATGTTCGAGCTGACCGTGCCGAGATTGGCCATGGTCTGGGAGATCTCCTTGATCTCCTCGTCGTCCATCAGCGCGAAGAGGCGCGCCGTGTGCTCGTCGCCGAGCGCGAGCATCAGGATGGCGGCCTTCTCCGGCCCGGTGAGGGTGCGGATGTCTTCGCGGACGCGCATCACGGCCATGGCCCGGATCTCCCGCTCAGGCGCCCTGGTACATCCAGGAGCGGACGATGGCGACCGCTTCCTCCGGATGCTTCTCGACGATCTCGCCGATCTTGCGGATGCTCGAGGCGGCGACGCGCCCCTCGACCTGGCCGATGTCGATCATCTTCTCGGCCGGCGCCTCCTCGCCGCCGGCCGGCACCACCGCGCCGCCGGCGGCGGCGGCGAGCGCCGGGTTGAGGCCGGCGGGGGGCGGCAGCGCCGGCGCGCCTTGTCCGGCCACCTGGCCCGCCAGCAGGTTGTTGGCCTCCGCGGCGGCGGCGCTGTTCTCGAGCACGCGCATCAGCAGCGGACGGACGACGAGCAGGATGAACAGCACGGCCACGATGGCGATGACCAGCATCTCGCCCATCTTGACGATGTCGGCGCGGTCGAAGCCGAGCACGGTGGGGGGCGGCGCCGGCATCACCTCGTCGGCGCCGATGAAGCGCATGTTGGCGAGCTCGACGGTGTCGCCGCGCTTCTCGTCGTAGCCGACGGCCGAGCGCACCAGCGCGGCGAGCTGCTTCAACTCCTCGGGCGAGCGCGGCTGATAGGCGCGGCTGCCGTCGGCGGCGACGGTATAGGTGCCGTCGACCAGCACGGCGACCGAGAGCCGGCGCACCACGCCGGTCTCGCGCACCTGGCTGCGCGTCGTCTCGCCGATCTCGTAGTTGGTCGTCTCCTCGTTGCGCGCGGTCTTGCTGCGGCCGCCGGCGCTGCCGGTGGCGGTCTGGGCGTTGGGCAGGTTGGTCTGCACCGTGACCGGCTGGTCGCCGCCGTCGCTGCTGTCGCTCGACTCGTTCACCGACTGGGTCGAGCGCGCGACCTGCGCGTCGGGATCATAGGTCTTGGAGTTGGTGGTGATGCGGTCGAAATCCATATCCGCATGGACATCGACGCGCGCCTTGCCGGGGCCGACGGTGCGCTCGATCAGCTCCTCGACGTTGCGCGCCAGCCGGTTCTCGTAGTTGATGCGCTGCTCCTCGGCATTGCCGGCCACGGCGGCGGCGCTGCTGTCGCCGTCGCCGCGGGCGAGCAGGTTGCCGTCGCCGTCGATGACCGATACGCGCGTCGGCTTCAGCCCCGGCACGGCGGAGGCGACGAGGTACTGGATCGCCGCCACCTGCGGCTTGGCGAGCCGGTCGGCGCCGCGCATCTTGAGGACGATCGACGCGGTCGCCTCCTGCTGGTCGCGCGAGAACAGCTCGCGGCGCGGCAGCACGATATGGACGCGCGCCGACTGCACCGCGTTGATCGAGGAGATGGTGCGCGACAGCTCGCCCTCGAGCGCGCGCACCTGGTTGATGTTCTGCACCAGGCTCGAAGTGCCGAGCGCGTCGGACTTGTCGAAGAGCTCGTAGCCGATCGAGCCGCCATGCGGCAGGCCGGCCTCGGCCATCGTCATGCGCAGCTTCGCCACCTGGTCGGCCGGCACCATGATCTGGGCGCCGTCGCCCTTGATCTGATAGGGCACGCTCATGGCGTCGAGCTTTTGCGTGATCTGGGCGCTGTCGCGCAGCTCGAGATCGCCGTAGAGCAGCGCCATGCCGGTCTGGGAGATGCGGGTGGTGAGAAAGGCGAAGAACGCGATCATCGCCAGGGTCACGCCGCCGATGAGCGCGAGCCGCACGGGACCAAGGCCACGGAGAGTCTGGAGCAGGCCGTTCACTGTCGCTCGCCCTCGAGTTTCCATCCACGGGCCACGTCGCCCGCGGCAGACCCTAGCGGCGATTGAGTGAATAACCGGTAAATGCCCGGCAGCTTTTACCCAGCGAACGGCAAAAATTGCCCCGGCCCGAGCGCCTCAGGCGCTTGCGTCCGGCGGCGTCAGCGCTTGCGCGAGCAAGCGCGGGAGCCGTGCCAGGGGTGGGCGTGGAGGGAAGAGGAGGGAAGACGGAAGAAAAGCTAGTCCGCTCTGTGCGGCTCTCGCGGTTGCTGCGCAACCGCTGTCGCCGCCAAGGACGAACGCGCTCACGCGCGTTCGCCTCGTCCGCTCTGTGCGGCTCTCGCGGGACAACCCGTTCGATCGCTTTGCGATCGAACCCTCCGGGGCCGATCGCAAAGCGATCGGCCGGGTTGTCCGCAACCGCTGTCGCCGCCTGACACGAGCGCCTGCGGCGCTCGGTCAGCGCTCCTTCTCGACGTCGCGGTAGTCCTGCAGGCGGGTGACGCGCAGGCCGGGCAGGCCGTGGCTGTCGACCAGGCGCTGCCAGGAGAGGAATTCCTCGATCGACAGCGTGTAGCGGCGGCAGGCTTCTTCGAGGCTGATGATGCCGGCGCGCACGGCCGCGACCACTTCCGCCTTGCGCCGGATGACCCAGCGCTTGGTATCGGGGGGCGGGAGGCTGTCCAGCGACGCGATCGGGCCGACGATATCGACCCAATCCATCGGCGAGGCGGCGAGCGAGGAAGGTGCGTCTGTCTTCACGGTTGTCGCAGCGTCAGTTCATGTCATCGAGAATCTAGGTGCGCCCACTTAAGAAAGCCCTAAAGGCCGTGGTTAACGCGCTGGCCGCTTTGCCTAAAATCCAAGGGAAATCTCGGGGCGCGCAATCGCGGCTCCGTCCCGCGCCGCGGGGGCGAGTCGATCGGCTTTACGCATCGTTAATCATGAATGCCTATAAAATCCCGCCGACACTTGCCGGCGACGTGCCGTCATCGTGACGAAGGAAGCGAGCGATGCGTGCTCCCCCCGATGAGCGCCTCGGCGCCGCGGGTGCGGTCGAGCGCCGCGCCGGCCCGGCGGCCCTCGTTTTCACCGCGGCCGACTACGACATTTCCGGAGACGTCGCCGGCCGCCGGTCGGCTTCGGCGGGATTTCTCGCCGCCTATCTGCGCCATGCCGGAGAGCGCCGCCTGACCTGCCTGCTCCACGAGCCGGAGGACGCGCCGGCTTTGCATGATTTCGTTGCCCGGCATGACGGCGCCCCGCGGCCCGTCGACGCGATCGCGCTCGGCGATCTGCCGCGATTGGCCGAGATCGGCACGCTCTATACGCCGGGCCCGGATCTCGCCCGCTATGCCTGGCTGCGCCGCGGCTTCGACCAGCGGTCCTTCTCGCTGGTGGGGGTCACGCACACCCTTTCGGAGAGCCGCGCCATGGAAGCCGTCGGCCGCCTCCTCACCGCGCCGGTCCAGCCTTGGGACGCTCTCGTCTGCACGACGAGGGCGGCGAAAAGCGCCGTCGAGCGCGTGCTCGAGGAATACGCCGACTATTTCCGTGGCCTGAGCGGCGCCAGACTCGACCGCCGCGCGCGGCTGCCGGTGATTCCGCTGGGGGTCGATTGCGACGCCTTCGTCGCGGGAGAAGGCGAGCGGGCGGCGTTTCGCGCGCGCCACAACATCCCGCAGGACGCCGTGGTGCTGCTCTATATGGGCCGGCTGGATCACGCCGAGAAAGCCAATCCCGTGCCGCTCTACATGGCCGCGCAGCACGCCGCCGAGCGCATCGGCCGGCCGCTCCGCCTGTTGGAGGTCGGCTGGTTCCGCTCGGATTTCTTCGCCGAGGCCTTCGCGCAGGCGGCGGCGGTGCTGGCGCCCTCCGTCCCGCGAATCGTGCTGGACAGCCGGCAGGCGGCGAATCGCCGCGCCTGGTTCGCCGCGGATATTTTCGTCTCTCTCGCCGACAGCGTGCAGGAGACCTTCGGGCTGACGCCGATCGAGGCCATGGCCGCCGGCCTTCCGGTGATCGTGAGCGACTGGGACGGCTATCGCGACACCGTGCGCGACGGCATCGACGGCTTCCGCGTGCCGACGCTGACGCCTCCCGCGGGCAGCGGCGAAGCGCTGGCGCTCGACTATGCGCTCGGCGCCTTCAATCACACGATGTTCTCCGCCGCGGCGAGCCAGAGCAGCGCCGTCGACGTCAAGGCCTGCGCCGAGGCGATCGGCCGGCTGATCGCCGATCCGGACCTGCGCCGACGCATGGGAACGGCCGGCCGGCGGCGCGCAATCGACACATTCGACTGGCGGGTCGTCATTGCCGCCTATCAGGAGCTGTGGCGCGAGCTCGGCGAGCGGCGGCGCTCCGAGCCGGAGGCGGCGGCGCTCGTCCGCGGCCGTCCCGCCCGGCCGCTGGAAATGGATCCCTTCGACCTCTTCCGCGACTGGTCCAGCGACCGGCTCGCGCCGGAGACGGTGGTGACGCTGCCGGAGGGCGCCAGCGCGGCGCTTGCCGGCGCGATGCGGGAATTGCGCGCGGCGGCGCCGATGCCCGCGATGCTGCTCGATGCCGCAAAGACCGGCCGCCTCGTCGAAATCCTGCAACACGGCCCGACGTCCGCCGGCGAGCTGATCGACGGGCTGGAGCCGGCGCTGCGGCCGGCCGGCTGGCGCACGCTGGCCTGGCTGGCGAAGACCGCGCTGCTGTCCTGGCGGTGAGGCGCGGCCGATGAACCTGCCGTTGCGACCGGCGCAAGCGCTCTTCCTGCACAGCGGCTTCCGCTCGGGCAGCACCTGGTTCTGGCACAGATTCCGCGAAACCCGCGGCACGCACGCCTATTACGAGCCCTTTCACGAGCTGCTGGCGAGCCTGACCCTCGACGCTCTGCCCCGCTTCGGGCCGCAGCGCTGGGCGTCGGGACATCCCGGCATGGATGCTCCCTATTTCACCGAGTATCGCGACCTCCTGCGGCCGGAGGGCGGCGTGCGGCTCTACCAGACGCGCTTTGCCGCCGAGGCGTATTACGAGACCGGACCCGAGGAGGCGCAGGCGCGGTATATCCGCAGCCTCGTCGACCACGCGCAGGACGCGGGCAAGGTGCCGGTCTTCGGCTTCTGCCGCTCGCTTGGCCGCGTCCCCTGGTTCCGCGCGCTGGGCGAAGGCATCAATATCGTGACCTGGCGCAATCCGTGGGACCAGTGGATGTCCTGCCGCAACCAGGCGGCGGTGCAACAGAACTGGTATTTCCTCTTCCGCTTCGTGCTGTTCGCGAGCTTCGGCGGCCGGCATCCGCGCTTTGCGCCGTTCTTCGCGGGGTTGGATCTGCCGCCCGCGCCGGAAGGCATCACCACCGCGCAGCTCGGCGCGCTGCTCGCTTATTTCGAAGCGGCGGATTTCGCGACGCTTTTCAGCGTCTTCCTGCGCGTCTACATGCTCGACATGCTGATCGCGCTCGATCACGCCGATTACGTGGTCGATCTCGACGCTCTGAGCGCCGATGCCGGCCATCGCCGCGACGTTACCGCGGCGCTGCGCGCGCTTACCGGCCTTGCCGATCTCTCCTTCGAGGATTGCAGCCTGCCGCGCTGCGAGCCGGCGAACGAGGCCGCCTATGCAGCGCGCCTGGAAGCGGCGCTCGCCTTTCTGACCGGCGCAGGCGCGGCGATCGCCGGCGAATACCCTCGCGCGCTGCCGCTGCTGGAGCGGCGATTGGCGGGCTGCCTGCGGCGGCCGAGCCCCGCTCTCGCGTGACCGGCGCGCCGCCGCCTTCGCCGGCGGCGGAAGCTTACTGCGTCGCCTGCAGCAGGTCCGTGATCATCTGATTGGCGGTGGTGATGACCTTGGAGTTCGCGGCATAGGCCTGCTGCGTGATGATCAGGTTGCTGAACTCCTGAGCGATGTCGACGTTGGAGCTCTCCAGCTCCGAGGGCGCGATCTGCCCCGCCGCGCCGCTGCCCGCCTGTTGCAGCAGGAAGCTGCCGGAGGTGTTGGTCTGGAGATAGCTGTTGCCGCTTTCGGCGGCGAGGCCGTTGGGATTGTTGAAGGTGGCGATCGGGATCAGGTAGATCGGCTGCTTCAGGCCGTTGTCGAAATTGGCGGTGACGATGCCGTGCGCGTCGATCGAGATGCCGGTGAACGTGCCGAAATGCAGTCCGTTCTGATTGACTTCGCTGGCGTTGAACTCGTTGCCGACCTGGGTCAAGCCGTTGAACTCGCCCTGGGTGCCGAGATTGAAGGTGAGGTTCTGCGGCGAGGTGGGCACGGCCGGGCCGGTGGTCGACCAGTTCACCGTCAATCCGCCGAAGCCGCTGTTGAACGAGCCGTCGCCGTTGAAGCTGACCTGATTGCCGCCGGTGAAGGCGACCGTGCCGCCGGCGATGCTGGCGGTGACGTTCCAGGTATTCGCGGCGGTCGGGACCGGCGCATTCGCAGCAAAAACCGGAGCGCCGCCGCCGGCGGTAAGCGTCAGCGAGTTGGCGGCGTTGATCTCGGTGCCTCCGGTGGAGGTGTCGGTGAGCTGGATGGTGGTGCCGTTGGTCGAGGATGCCGTGACCGTCGTGACGCCCGCCGCCGTCAGAGCCGTATTGATGGCGTTGGCGAGGTCGGTCATGGTCGGCGCCGCTTGCGTCAAGGGTCCGACCGTGATGGTCTGCGCGCCGCCTTGCAGCTTCAGGCTGAAGGTATCGCCGGTGGCCAGCGCGCCGCCGGTCAGGTCGAAAGTCTGGATCGGCGCGACGCTGAAGGTGAGGGTCAGATCGTGCTCGGTGCCCTGGGCGTCGTAGACCGGTACGGTGATGGTGTGCGGCGTCGAGGTCGCGGTGTCGGTCGCGGGCAGCTCGGCGGCGAGCGTCACCTGGGTCGTCGGCACGGCCGAGCCGCTGAGGCCGTTGATGTTGACGGTTTGCAGCGAGCTCAGCGAGGTCGCGGTGAGCTGGTTGAGGTTGCCGGCGGTGATCTGCGCCGCTTCGGCCGCGGTCAGCTTCTGCCCCTGAAGGAAGAAGCCGTCGCCGTTCACGAGATTGCCGTTGGCATCGACCGAGAACGAGCCGTCGCGGGTGAAGGAGAAGGCGCTGCTGTTGCCGGCGATGGCGCTGTTGCTGACGACGAAGAAGCCGCCGCCCGAGATCGCGAGATCGGTGTTGGAGGATGCCGCCTGCAGCAGGCCCTGCTGATTGACGGTGGCCGAGGGGTAGGCGACCACGCCGCCCGCGGTGTTGATGCCCGCCTGAGCGCTTTGGGTGACCAGCGTCGAGAAGCTCGCTTCCGTCGCCTTGTAGGCGGTCGTGTTGGAGTTGGCGATGTTGTCGGAGATCATGCTCAACGCCTGGCTTTCGGCGGTGAGGCCGGAAACGCCGGAAAGCAATGCACCGAAGATGCTCATGAGGGGACCTCTTAGTTCGAAGGCGTGGAGGAAGACGAGGATGAGGACGAGCCGATGACGTTGACGAGCTGGTTCATCGGCACTTCGACCCCCGAGACATTGAAGGTGGCGACGTTGTTCTGAACATTGACCCCGGTCACCGTGCCGACGGCGGTGGTCGTCGCGGTGATCGGCTGGCTGTTCGCACCCGTCGCTTGGACGGAAAGGGTGTAAATGCCGCCGTCGGGCTGCTGCTGGCCGGCATTGTTCTGGCCGTTCCAGTTGAAGGCATAGGTGCCGGCGGCGGTCTGGCCGGTGGCGGTATAGACGGTGTTGCCGCTGGCGTCCTGGACGATGAGGCTGGTCGAGGCGGCGTTGCTGGGCAAAGTGTAGGAGAAGGTGGCGTCGCCGTTCTCCAGCGCCGCCTGGTTGCCGTTGTACTGGATCTCCTGTCCGACCATGGGCAGCGCCGCGATGGTTTCGCTCGCCGTCTGATTCGAGATCATCGTCGAGAGCTGGCTGTTGGTCTTGATCTGCTGCTCGACCTCGCTGAACTCCACCAACTGCTGCGTGAACTGGTTGGTGTCCATCGGATTGAGCGGATCCTGATTCTTGAGCTGGGTCGTCAGCAGCGTCAGGAAGGTGTTGAAGTTCTGCGTGAAGCTGAGCGCGCCGTTGGCGGTCGTGCCGTTGCCGGTCCCGCCGCTGCTGCTCGAGCTCGAGCTCGAGCTCGAGCTGGTCGGCACGGTGGGGGCCGAGGTCGTGATCGGGGTGGTCGTGGTCATGCGATCGCCTTCCTCACACTTGAATGTCGAGCGAGCCGGAGTGAGCGCGCAGCGCCGGTGCCGCCGAAGCGGCGATGGCGGCGTCGCCGTCGTCGATGGCGGTGCCGGCGCTGCCATAGACGTTGCTTCCGCCGGAGGCCTGCTGCTGATTGAACTGGTAGCCGCCGCGCAGGTTGAAGCTCAGGCTGCTGTTATCGGCCTGCAGACCGGCGTCGCGCAGCGCCTGGGTCAGGCCGCCGGCGTCCTTCTGCAGCAGATTGAGCGTGTCGCTGCGGTCGGCGGAAACGACCATGGTCACGCGGCCGTCGTGATTGATGCTGAGCTTGACCTGGACCGCGCCGAGATCGGCGGGCTGAAGCTGGATCTGGATCTGGCCCTCGCCGTCCTTCACCGCCTGACGCAGCGAGAGGGCGACTTGCGCGCTCGCGGCGAGCGGCATGGCCGGCAAGGTCGGCGCCGGCGGGGCCGATGCCGGCGCGGCGGCGGCGGGCGCGGCAAGCGAGGTCGACGCCGCTTCCGGCTGCGGCGCGGCGGGTGCGGGATTGCTTGGCACGGAGGCGACCGGGCCCGGTGTCGGATCGCTTGCGGTCTGCAACGCCAATGTCTCGCTGGCGGTGCCGGTCTTGAGGGCGTCGGCCGGGATTTGGCCGGGATCGCTTGCGCCGGCGGCCGTCGTCTTGGGCGCGTCGGAGCTAGCGCCGGCGGTCGACGGCGCGGCGGTCAATGCCGTGGCCGTCTTCGCATCGCCGCCTTTACCCAGCGCGACGGCGTCGGCGGCGGGCGCGAAGCTCGCCAGCGCGCTGCGCGGCTGCGATATGAAGGAGGTCGTCTGGCCGGCGGTCAGGCGCACGCCCATGGCCGCTGCCATCGTTGACAGGCTCTGAGCCGTCCCAGCGGGCTGGAGAGCCGCGCCGGCGGTATCGGCGGCCGTCGCGCCGGAGACCGGCGCCGGTACGGGATTTGCGGCAGCGGTGTTGCTTGTTGCGCCGGCGGTCGCGGCAGCGGCCTGCGCCGCCGCAGCCTGCGCCGCAGCCGCTTGTACCGCAGCAGCCGGTATTGCCGCGGGCTGCGCCGCCGCGATCTGCGGCGCGTTGGCCGGCGTCGGTGCCGTCGCGGCTTGGGTCGTGGCAGGAGAAGAGTTTGTCGGCGTCGCGCCGCCACCGCCGTTGAGCGCGGCGCCAAGCAGCGCCGCGGCAGCAGCGTTCGCCGGCATCGGCGCGGTTTCCTCTGCCGGCGCCGGCGAGGCGCTGCCGTCGTCGGAGGGCTGCGCCGCCGGAACCTTGAAGCCGGCCAGGTTCATCGCGAGCGCCGGCTGCGTCGGCACCACCGGCAAGGGGATGACGACCGCCGTCGCGGTTTCGGCGCCGGTATTGCCCGGATCGGCGCCGCTCTGATTGCCGGTGCCGGAATGCTTGCCCTCGCCGCTGCTCGTCGCGGTCTTGGCGGGGGCGTTGCTCGGTTTTTCCTGCGGTTGCGCCGGCGCCTGCGTCTGCACCGTTGTCGACGGTGCGCCGTTGCTGCTGCTCGATGTCGAGGCGGGAGAGGCGGGCGTTTGCTGGGGCGGTGGCGGCGCCTGGTTTTGCGTCTGCTGCATCACGCTGTGGAAGCTCGATCCGCCGGCGTTGTCGAGAGGCGACGGCGGCGGTGGCGCTGGATCGATCGGCAGACTGGAGATGGCAAGCGCGTTCATAGTGATCCTTTCCTCGGCAGCGGGTCAGCAAGCCGCATGCCATTCGAGGACCACATTCAACCTTCTGATATGAAACGCCGATTTGACCTGCGCGCATTTTGCCGGCCGGTCGGCGGCGTCCTCTCGGGCAACACATGCCGAGCAAACCGGAGAAAACCCGGCAATCTTTGCCGGCCGAGCGACGAATTGGCACGGGGTTTGCCAGTAAAGCTTTGTTAGCGCGGCGTGCGGCCGCATGGTTCTAGGACAAATGCCCCTGATCTGACCCTGTTCCCTAGGTCCTCAGCGCCGCCGCCGGCAAACCCTGGAGAAGCATCGTGTCGGTCAACGATACATCTTCGGCCACGTCGATTGCGCCGGCGCCTCAAACTGGGCACCAAGCGCCCGAGGTTATCCGCCAGCCGGCCCAGGCGGCGGCGAGCCCTGTCGCGAGCGCGCCGAAACAAGCGCCGGAAGCGTCTTCTTCACCGGTTCCGGTGCCGGCCGCGATCGGCTTCTCGCTGCATTTCGATCCGGATACGGGGCGGATGCTGCTCGAGGCGCGCGAGCCCGGCTCGGGCCAGGTGATCTATCAAATGCCGTCGAAATACGCCATTGAGCACGCCTCGGCGAATTTCAGCGCCGCCGCGCCGACGCGCGGCGCCAAGGTCGACGGCGCCGCCTAGCTCCCTCCCGGTCTTTTTTTGCCGGGCAAAATCTGCCGGCCCGGCAGCTATCGCCCAGCAAAATTTGCCGGGTGCGGCGCAGCGCCGCCGCCGACTTTCGCAAAAACCAGAGATTTCCAAGGGTTTTGTCCGCTGGTCCGCCGCACCCCCGATGGCACGGGCATTGCGAACAACCCCCCGAGCCGCGAAGCGGCTTTGTTTCCACCCAGAAAGGATGATTTTCCATGTCTAGCAACGTCGTTCTCGGCAACGCTACTCGCCAGAACCTGCTCTCGCTTCAGGGCATCAACTCGAACATCAGCACGGCGCAGAATCACTTGGCCACCGGTCTCAAGGTGGCGAGCGCCGTCGACAACGCGGTGTTGTTCTTCCAGAGCCAGTCGCTCTTGAACCGCGCCAACGACCTCTCCGAGCGCAAGTCGCAGATCGACCAGGGCATCTCGTCCCTGACGACCGCGACCCAGGCGACGCAGAGCGTGGTGGGCATCCTGCAGCAGCTTCAGGGTCTGTTGAATTCGGCCAAGACCGAAACTGCCGCGCAGCGTGCAGCCACGAGCAAGCAGTTCGACACCCTGTCGGTTCAGCTCAACAACCTCGTCAACGACGCGTCTTACCAGGGCTTGAACCTGGTCAACTCGACGGCGTCGACGCTGACCCTGCAGTTCAGCATCACCTCGACCTCCATCCTGAAGATCCACGGCTTCAACCAGCAGATCAGCAAACTGGTCACTGGCGCAGTGAAGCTCTCGAAGGCGTCCAACCTCGCGAGCCATCTGATCAGCGTGGGCTTCTCGAAGGTCAGCGCGTACGGCACGTCGCTGTTCGACAAGGCGTTCAACACCCTGCAGACCGCCATCTTCGCGGCCCAGTCGCAGGCGCAGTCCCTCGGCGGCAACGTCACCTTCCTGCAGACCCGCCTGAGCTTCACCAGCCAGTACGCGGCCACCCTGCAGGGCGGCTCGGACAAGCTGGTGGTTGCCGACGTGAACGTGGAGAGCACCAACCTCGTCACCTTGCAGACGAGACAGTCGCTCGCCATTCAGTCTCTGTCGATCGCGACCCAGTCGGAGCAGGCGGTGCTTCGCCTCTTCCACTAAGGTCTTTCGTTCGGTCAATGACGGGTGGGCGGCCTTCGGGCCGCCCATTCGTTTTGCGCAGGAAGCGGCGCTCGTTCTCGTCGACGAAGCGCCGTCGGGCGGCGCCGTCCGCGGCGACGCTCCGCGAGCCCGCCGCCGGCGACTTAAGAGAAAATTAAGCACGATCGAGAGAAAATTAAGCACGATCGGCAAAAAATCGCGGGAGTTACCGCGTGGCGACGGCAACGGCCGCCGGCCGGCACCTGATTTCCCTCGCAGGTTGCAGCGAGGGCCGAAAACGGGCAGTCGCCTTCACCCGGAGCTTCCAATCCATGCCTGAGCGCCAGCAGTTCGTCATCGTGTCCCTGCCGAGAACCGGCTCGACCTATCTCGTCGACTATCTCGACGCCATCGACGGCGTCCGGTGTCTTTCGGAGATATTTCACCCCAACGAGATCATGCTTCGCCACCACCGGACGAACGATCCCCTGCTCATGGACATCGCGGTGCGCGACGCCGATCAGATGGCCTATCTCGACCGGCTGGAAAAGGAGATCGGCGATTGCGGCTGGTTCGGCTTCAAGCATTTCCCGAGGCACGGCCTCAAGCTCTTGCAGCACATGTGCGCGAGCCGGCAATGGCGGAAGATCTTCCTCTGGCGGGACAATCTGCTCGAGCAATATCTGTCCTTCCTCATCGCCTCGGCTCATTTCGGGAAAGTGACCTGGGGCCGGGTTCCCAACGAGGTTCGCCTGACGGTTCCGCTGACCATGCTGATGGACGATATCCACACGATCGAGCGGAACTACATCGCGATCGAAGAAGCGCTCATGCTTTCCGACCCTCGGGACGTCTTCACCTTGGACTATGACGATCTCGGGCGGCCGGCGGTCATGCGCGCGCTGCTCGGCTTCCTCGGCCTGCCGGAGGCGCGTATCGATCGGGCGGTCGCGCAAACGACCGGCGGGTCGAACGGCGCGGAGCTGAAATTCGAACGCGGGCCGACGCCGGCGCAACGGATCGTCAACTATGACGAGATTCGCTGGCTGCTGCTGCGCAGCCGCTATCGGCGATGGGTCGAGGAGGCGCGTGAGCCCGCCCTCGCCGGGCGGATGGGCGCATGAGGCCCATCAGAGCGGCTTCGAAAAAGCATCGACCGCCGGGGCGCGGCCTCGCGGTCTTTCGGAGGTGACCATGTCCAGCCGTCGCAGTCTCATGGTGGCAACGCCCTGCTTTGGCGGCCAGGTCACGACCGTCTATGCCAATTCGCTGCTTCGGCTACAGGCTGCCTGCCGCGCCCGATCGGTCGATTTCGAGTGGCTGATGCTCAGCGGCGACGCGCTGATCACGCGGGCGCGTGCCGATCTGGTGGCGCACTTCCTCGACCGCCCCGACGGCACGCACTTCCTGTTCATCGACGCGGATATCGGCTTCGAGCCGGAACAGGTCTTTCGGCTGCTCGACTTCGACGCCGACATGACGGCTTGCGCCTATCCCGCGAAGCGGATCGATTGGCAAAGGGTCCGCGAGGTCGTGATGGCCGGCCTGCCCGATCTCCAGTCGACGTCTCTGGAATACGTCTTCGAGGTCGAGGATCACGCGCGGATCGTGTCGCGCGACGGCTTTGCCAAGGTCCGCTTTGCCGGCACCGGATTTCTCATGATGCGCCGCGGCGTGCTGACGGCGCTTTGCGCCGCCCATCCCCAACTCCGCTTCCAGCGCACCAGCACCTCGACCGATCCGCTCGGCAACAGCCCGCACCGCTTCGCGCTCTTCGATTGCATGATCGATCCCGTCACCGGCGTCTATCTGTCGGAGGATTACGCCTTCTGCCGTCGCTGGACGGCCATGGGCGGCGAGATCTGGATGGATACGCAGAGCCGGCTCACCCATGTCGGCCCGATCGCCTTTGCCGGCAATTTCGCGACGCAATTCCGCTACAGCGCGTAGCGAGATCTTCCGATAGCCGGCGCGGCGATCCGCTCAGGCCGCGCCCATGATGCGCCGCAGGTCGAAATCCTCGCGGGTCTCCGCGAGAATGCGCCCGAGCTCGCGCAGCGTGTCGTCGAAGTCGGGCGCCTGCTCCACGATCTTCCTCGCCTTCTTGCGCGCCTCCGACCGCACGCGCGCATCGAGACCGAGATTGATCGCGCGCTCCGCCAGAGCGTCGATATCGGGTAGGCTGTTGACGTTGCCGATGACGCCGGCCACGTCGCAGTCCGGGAGGGTGAGGATCGGCAGACGCTCGAGCAGCGCCATCAACGCCGAAGTGCCGCCGCCCTCGCGCGGCGGATTGAGGTAGCAGTCGCAGAGCGCAAAAAGCGAGCGCAGCTCGGGCTCGAATTCGATATGGCGCAGCCGCGCGGGCATCGCCGCGAGAAGCGGGTGGCGATATTTGCGCAGTCCGCCCACGGTCAGGATCATCGCGTCCGGTACGGTCTCGAGAATGCGCGCCATGACGGCCTCGAACTCGTCGGTGATTTCTCGCCCGAGTCGGTATCCGACGATCACATAGACCACCGCCTGCGGCGGGATGCCGAACCGTTCGCGCTCGTAGGCTGCGCGCCCTTGCCGCAGGGGTACGTGCGAGGACAGGTTGAAGATTTTCGGCGCGCGCGGCAGCGGGCCGGTTTTCGGCATGCGCAGCTCGCGCACCATGCCCTCGAACAGGATGAAGGAATGCGCCAGCGAGACCGGCTCGCTGCGGCTCATCTCGAGGCATAGCGTCGGGAACTGCGCGGCGAGGAGATCGCCGACCAGGTGGAAGTGCCCATGCGCGATGACCCAATCCGGGTTGAATTGCAGCGCGACCTGCATGCACTCGACGATCTTCTCCATGCTCATGCCGCGGGTCTTGGCGGTGTAGACGGGCACGGCGCCGTCGCGATAGCTGCGCTGGGCGAAGCCGGGCGCGCGCTGGTCGTGCGTCCAGGCGGCCCCGACGAAATCCGAGTCATGCGCCTCGGGGTACGAGCGCACGTCGAGCAGCAGCGCGTCCATGCCGCAGACGCGCGCAAGGCCGCCCGCATATTCGAGCGCGACGACCGTCGGCGAATGATAGCCGTCGGGCGCCGCGCGGCCCCCGAACAATGCGTGGCTGAGGAACAAAACGCGCTTGCGGGGCGAGCCGTGAGGGATCCGCGGCGGAAACCGGCAATTGGCGGCGAGCCGGTTGATCACGCGCAGGTAGGAGGGGCCGGCTTCCTCATAGACGATCTTGTCGCGCAGCGCCGTGCCGCCTTCCTCCTTGCCGATCGCCGTGCAGCCGACAATGCGCCAGAGCGCGTCGTGATGATAGGCGAGATAGGGCTCGAAATGCCCGAGGAGCCTGGCGCAGGCGAGGAGATAGCGGAGGTCCTGCCGCTTGGCGAAGAGCGCGGAGAGGCGGGCCATCGCATGCCGCTTGTCCTCGGCGGCGACCAACTCCTCGATCTCGGCGTCTGACGGCTGCGGCAAAGTCTCCAACGCGCTCATTCTGCTTCCCCGACCGTCAATGTGACTCGGGCGAGTTAAACATAAATTAAGCGTAACCGGCGAAACTCGCCAGACCGAGTATCCGGCGGTTTTCGCCTCGACGCGAGGAGTGGATGCAGGCAATCGAACTTGCCCTTACGAAGCGGCCGAACGAAGCGCCTGCCGGCCGGATCCCGGTGCTGCGGCCGCAGCTCCCGCGGCGGGAGACCTATCTCGACTACTTGCGCGAGATCGACGAGAATCGCTGGTACAGCAATCACGGGCCGCTGGTGCGGCGCTTCGAGGCGCGGCTCGCCGCCCATTTCGATCTTCCCGCCGAAGGCGTCGCCACTTTCGCCAACGGAACGATCGCCCTGACGGCGGGCCTGCTCGCCCTCGGCGTGCGCGCGAAACAGCGTTGCCTCCTGCCGTCCTGGACCTTCATCGCCTCGGCGGCTTCCGTCCTGGCGGCGGGGCTCGTGCCGCATTTCGTCGACGTCGATCGCGAAACCTGGGCGCTCGATCCCGATGCGTTGGCGCGCCGGAAGGATCTCGCAAGCGTTGGCGCGGTCATGGCGGTCTCGCCCTTCGGCGCGCCGCTCGACCGCGCGCGCTGGGAAAAATTCACCGCCCGCACCGGCATTCCGGTGCTGATCGACGCCGCCGCCGGCTTCGACAGCGTCGCGAGCATTCCGGCGGCGGGCAGCGGCCCGACGCCGATCATGATCAGCCTGCATGCGACCAAGGTTTTGGGCGTCGGCGAAGGCGCCGTGCTCCTCTCGAGCGACCGGCCCCTGGTCCAGGTGGCGCAGCAATACGGCAATTTCGGCTTCTACGGCGTCGCCGAAGCAATGGTGCCCGGCATCAACGGCAAACTCAGCGAATATGCAGCCGCCATCGGCCTCGCCGCTCTCGAGCAATGGCCGGCGCGACGCGCGCAGTCCCTGGCGCTGGCTTCCACCTATCGCGCGGCCTTGATGGATCTGCCCAGGGTTGCGCTGGCGCCGGGCTTCGGACGGGGCTGGGTCAGCTCGACCTGCTGCGTGACGGTGCCGGGCGACGGCCTGATCGTGGGGGAGCGTCTCGCCGCCCTCGGCATCGAGACGCGACGCTGGTGGCGGCGCGGCTGCCACCATCAACCGGCCTATGGCGCATTGCCGCGCGATCCGCTGCCCGTGACCGAGGATCTCGCCCGCCGCTGCCTGGGCCTGCCCTTCTATCCCGATCTCGGCGCGGCCGAGGTCGAGCGGATCGTCGAGAGCCTCGCGCGCTCGTGCAAGGATTAGGACGGCTGCCGGTAGGCGGGAAAGAACGCCGTCGCAGGCTGTCCCCGGCTCAGCTCCGCATAAGCTCCTTCATCGAGCACCTGGCCGCATAGCCAGGCATCGGCCGTCGCGTTGGCAAAGCCGCGCTTGAAGCGCGCGAGGCCGCTCTCTTCGTCGTCCTCGCTGCCGGCCGTGCCGCCGAGATCGAGCCAACGGCAGTCTCCGAGATCCGCGATCGCCTCGGCGTACAGCAGATAGGTCGCCGACAGGCGATAGCCGGCATCGTCGGCGGCGGAAAGATGGCTGTAGGCATGCTCGCCGTGGCGCAGCCACAGCGACATGGCGACGATCCGCTCCTCGAGGAAGGCGGCGTATGCCGTTACGGCGGGCAAGGCGGCCAAGGCCGCGAAGTAACCCTCGGAGAAGCGCTGGATGCCGGTGATGGCGTGGCGCTCGACAAGCTCGCCATAGAGCGATGTCCATGCCTTCAGATGATCGGCGAGGGCGACCTTGCGCGCCGTGCAGCCGCGCGCCGCGCGGCGGATCTCGTAGCGGTGATGCCTGCTGACCAAGACGGCGCCCTGCCGGCGGTCGATCAGGAAATGCGTCTTGAACGGCCGCGCGAGCCGAAAGCTCTCGGCCAGACGCGCGGGGGGCGGCGCAAGCAGCGGATCGAGCGCCAGGACGACGGAGACCGCGCCGGCGTCGCGCAACCGTTTCAGCCCGTCGGCGAGGCGCGCATCGGGAGCAACGGCGGCACGGGGATAGCAGCTCATGGCGTCTTCGCGGCCGGTGTCGCCGATCGGACGCAGCAGCACATTGGTCGCCCATTCCGGAATCCAGAGCGGACGATAAGGCGCGCCGAAAGCGGCGGCATAGCTTTCGCCGGCATAGGGATGGAGGCAGTTCACGGCAGGATCGCCGCGAGACAGTCGATCAGGCGCTGCATCTCGGCTTCTCCATAGCGCTGATCGCAAGGCAGCGTGAGCAGGCTCTGCGCCAGATTGTGCTCCTCGGGAAACCGCCGGGGATCGCTGGGCAGCGAGCGCCAATGGCGCGCGCAGAAGGCGCCGGCCTCGGCGAGACGGCCGGCGACGGCGCCGGCATCACGGACGCGGAGAGCAAGGCCGAAAGGCACGGCGGCAGGCCGCGCGCCGGAAAAGCGCAGCATCAGGGAGGGGAACGCCTTCGCCAGCATGGCGTGGTTGCGCCGGCGCCTGCTTGCTATGGACTGCGCGTCGATGCGGCGCAGAAGCGTCCCGGCGAGACGGCTCATCGGCCGCAACGACGCAACGGCGCCGGCCTCCACCTCACGATAGGAGGTGTACCAGTCGCGGCTGTGCGTCTCCGCCGCGTCCTCGAAGCGCTCCAGCGTCGGTGCCATGAAGGAGAGATCGCGAGAGTCCTCATAGGCAGGCGGGCTCAGCTCGCAGCGCTGCGACACCAGCAGGCCGCCATCGGGAACGCCCAGCAGCTTGCGCGGGCTGTAGATCAACCAGTCGCCCCAAGGCTCGGCATCGGGATCGAAGGCCTGCGCGCGGTCCTCGATCCAGAGCACGTCGCCGCGCGCCCTGACCAGCGCCGGAAAAGCGGCGGGCGGCGCAAAGCCGAAGTAATCGACGCCGAGCACGGCGTCGCCGCGGCCGAGCATCGCATCAAGCCGGGCCGCGTCGGGCGCGAGCGCCTCGCCGACGGCGTAGAAGCGGATGTCCGTTCCCGCGCCGGCGACGGCATCGGCGACTTCCCGGCAGATATAGGCGGGCAGCCACAGCCGACGGACGTCCTTTTGCCGCAGCAGCCAGACGAGCGCGCTGCGCGCGTTATGGAACGTCAAGGCGCCGCGCGCGCCGCCGGTCCAGAGCTGCCACGGCGTGACGGGAGCGGCCGGAAGCTCGTCGATGGCGAGCGGCAGGAACCCGCCGATCGGCGGGCGTATCGCCTCGGTCATGTCGTCCGAGCCGCCGGCTGCCATCGCTCGGGCGCGGCTTCGGCGCCTTCGGCGGTCCTGGCCATGACGCAGACATCCTGCCAGCCGTCGGGCTTCAGCACCGCCCGCGGCCGCAGCTCTTCCAGCACGAAGCCGCATTTCTCGTAGACGCGCCGCGCCGCGCCGTTCCGCGCCAGCACCTCGAGCCTGAGGCGGCGCAGGCCCAGGCGCGCAAAGGCATGCTCGACCGTCGCGCGCGTCGCGGCGGTGCCGTAGCCCCGGCCGCGATGCGCCGCGCCGCCGATGAGGATGTGGAAATCGGCCGCGCGCGACCGCTGATCGATCCCGGTCAAATAGGTATTGCCGATGTGCAGGCCGTCGGCGGTGCGGCAGATGGCCAGGCGCACATCGCGGGAGGCGGGATCGAGCCAATGACGCATCATCCAGGCGATCGCTTCCCGGCGCGGGCGCGGCATGAAGGACCCGACGAGGTCGAAGAACAGCCGCTCGTCCTGGTACCAGGCATGGACGCGGTCGAGATCCTCGGCGCGCAGCGGCCGCAGTAGGAGCGCGGAATCAGCGCCGGCAGACGGCATAGATGCTGGCGGAAAGGTCGGGATACTTGAACCCGAGCTGATAGCACGCCTCCATATAGGCCTCGGTGATGATCTCGCCGCCGCCGAGCCGGTCGAACTGGAAATTGGCGAGCGGCTTGAAGAAAATGCCGCCGGTGTTGACGATATCGAGGCCGGCGCGCCGCAGATCCGCTTCGAGCGTGTCGAGCTGATAGACGCGGCGGTGGCCGTGCTTGAGGTCGGCCGGCGTCAGCGCGGCATTGTGGTCGAGCAGGCCCATCTTCACCGCAAGCTGGCGCGAGGCCGCGTTGCCGTTCGGCACCACGACGAAGGCCAGGCCGCGCTCATTGAGCGCGCCGCGGATCTTGCCGAGAACGGCGACGGGATCGATGACGTGCTCGAGCACGTGGACCAGGAAGACGGCGTCGAAACGCGCCGGCAGGTCCAACGTCTCGAACAGCGAGCAGTGGAAGGCGGCGGGCCGCGCCAGACGCCGGCGCGTGTGATCGAGAAAGCGCTGCGCCGCGTCGACGATGGTGAGCGATGCGTAGCGCTGCTCGAGCAGGACGGTGAGGTCGCCGTGATAGCAGCCGATCTGCAGCGCGCTGCCGCCGTGCAGATAGGGCGCGAGCGCGCGCAGCATGTAGCCGCGCATGCGCGCGTCGAAGGGCGATTCATCGTAACCGTCGACGAGGTCGTTGACATAGGCGAATTCGGTATCGAGGGCGGGTTTCGTCATGGCGCGCGCTCCGGCGCCGGCGCGTCCTCGCGGTAGAAGCGCTCGTCCTTCGGCCGGTACCATTCATCGTGATTGGCGGGGATGCGCGAGAAATAGCCGAGGACCTGCTTCGTCGCATCGTCGAGCCCGCTCACGGCGGCGTCGCCGAGCTGGCGCACATGGTCGATTTGCGGCTTGATGAAAGGCGGCGTGAAGGTGAGAGTGAGGGCGCGGCGGCGAGCGCCGCTGCGGTTCTCGCCGGCCGCGTGGACGAGGTTGCTGTCGAAGAGCAGGACGCTGCCGGCGGGGCCGGTGATCGGGCGAGCCCTGGCGAAAAAGGTCGCGGCATCGGGCATGGTCTCGCGCCGGTGCGAGCCGGGCAAGACCAGGGTGGCGCCGTTCTCGGCCGAAAACGCATCGAGCATCACCAGCACGTTCAGCATCAGCGGCAGCTCGGCAGTGAAATGCCTGACGTCGCGGTGCGGCCGGTGCAGGTAGGAACGCGCGGCGCCGTCATTGTCGACGCCGCCGAACGAATTCAAGATGAAAGGGCCGCCGAAATGCCCGGCGATGACCCGCCGTAGCGGCAGATCGCGCAGGAAATCGAGGAAGGAAGCGCCGAGCGGCAGCAGATGGTGTGCCGAGCCCCGGCCGTCCGCCAGGCCGCGCTCGCTCTGCCATCGCCGGCAGACGGCGCAGGCCGCTTCCAGGTCGGCTGCGAGCCGCTCGCGCTGGGTGTCGCCGAGGACGGCCTCCGCCAGCACCCAGCCCTGCTGACGCAGCGTGTCCGCCGCCGACGGCATGTCGGCGCCGTGCTTGAGAGAGGCGCTAATCCCGGAGACCATGGCTGCGACGCATCGACCTCTTCACGCCCCGCGAACGCAGGCTCGCCGGGGCCGCAGGCTTTCTCGAAATAGCCCATTAAGCTTTACGGCGCGTTAACGGCGCGCCGGGGCCGGTATGCGATTTGTTAACCTTCGCACTTTAGAACCGAGCGAGGGATCAACCGCCGGTCGGAGCAGTAGAATGCCGCTCACCATCAATCTCAAGCCGGGGGAGAAGCTCATCCTCAACGGCGTCGTGCTGCAGAACGCGCATCATGCCGCGAAATTGCTGATCCACAACGAAGCTTCTCTGCTGCGGGAAAAGGACATCATCAGCGAGGCGCAGGCGACCACGCCGGCGCGCCGGATCTATTTTACGGTGCAATGCCTCTATCTGTTCCGCTCGAAGGCTTCGATCTATTTACCGATAATTCAGAGCTTTTTAGGAGAATTCGCCCAAGCCGCGCCGAGCACTCTGCCGCTTGTGCAGCAGATCGAGAAGGAAATCGCCTCGGACCAGCTCTACCAGGCGCTCAAAACGGCAAAGCAGCTCATCAGCAAGGAGCAGGAGATCTTGAATGGCTTCACCGGCACAGAAATACGCGCGGACGCCAGCGCCGGGTAATCCGGCGAAATCGGAGGCCTGGGCGCTGCTCGAGTCGGCAAGGCTGATGGAAGGTGCCAAGGGCGGAGACAGCTCCGAGCTTCTCGGCGCGCTGCGGCGCAATTGGCGGCTGTGGACGATCTTTCAGGCGAGCCTCATCGACGCCGAATGCACGGTGCCGACCGAAATACGCCGCAATCTCCTCGGCCTCGCCAATTTCATCGACCGCCATACCGGGCAGCTTCTCGCCAATCCCGATCCCGCCCAGGTCGACGTGCTCATCAACATCAACCGGCAGATCGGCGAGGGCCTGCTCGAAGGCCAGCGCGCCGCCGCAATGAAAGCCGCCGCCGAAACCCAGACGCAGCCCCCGGCAGGCTTGCGCGACACGGCCTAAAGCCGGCGGGCGGCCCAGCGTGGAAGGAAAAAACACCGTATCCGTCGAGCAGCTCGTCGCCGACGCCGCGCGCCATCTCGGCGACGGCAATGCCGAAGCCGCCATCGCCATGCTGAGCCTCGCCAGCGCCCAGGACCCGAACGATCTGCGCATTCATTTCCTGACCGCGCTCGTTGCCTGGTCCTTGCACGACACCGCCAAGGCGTTGGCGCTGACCCAATCCTGCTTCGACCGCGATCCCGGCAACGGCACCTTCGCCGAAGCGCTGGCGTCGCTCTATGCCCAGGCCGGCGAACTCCTCGAAAGCCTCTATTACGGCAAGCTCGCCATCGCGCTGCCGCCGAACGAGACCATGCGCTGGTGGCTGCCGACCGGCTTTCCGACCTTCGAGCAAGCCTTTCTGTCGATCCAGAGCAAGCCGCTGCTGGCCCAGGCGCGGCTCTTCGGCGGCAGCGGCCGGCTCGTCCGGGCGCTCGACAAGGCACGCCAGCATGTCGAGGTCGCGCCCGATGACGCGGAAGGGCGGCTGTTCTACGCCGAGCTGCTGCTGCGCGCCGGACAGGCGGCGCCCGCCGCCGAGATCCTGCAGCCCCTGACGCAGGCCGGAACTCCGGAGCCGGCGGCTGCGAGCCTCCTGGCGAAATGCCTCGCCGCCATCGGCGACGCGACGTCGGCGGTGCGCTGGCATGATCGTGCCTGCACGGCCGCGCCGGACGATGCGGCGATCGCCGCCGGACGCATCGCCGATGCCCCTTGGATCGGCGCCGACCGCCAGCACTGCGACGGCTGGGTCAAGGATTGGCTCGCACGCTTCACCCGGCCGGCCAAGCCGCGCCACTGGCGGGCGGCCGGGGACACGCTCGTCATCGGCTATCTCGTTTCGCATTTCGCCGACCGCGGCGACGCGGCGGCGGTCGCCGCGGTTGCGCGCGCCCACGCCCGCGCCGGCGCCAGCGTCATCGGCTATGGGCTCGGCGCGCAAAGCTGGGGCGAGAACGCGCTCCTGGGCGGCGCCTTCGACAAATGGCGCGACATCACCGGCGTCGATCATGCCACCTTGGCGAAGATGTTCGCCGGCGACGGCCTCGCCGCGGTGATCGACGTCGGCGGCTTCGCCTCGCCCGGCAATCTGCGCGCGCTGGCGCAGGTCAACACGGCGGTGCGGGTCGCCTGGCTTGCCGATGCGCGCGGCCTCGGTCATCGCATCTACGATGCCGTCCTTGCGCCGCGCGCGGCGCGGTTCGGCGCCGCGGAGATTGCTCTCTGGCACGCGCCCTGCGGCGACTATCCCCTGCTGCGCGATTGGTCGCGGCCGGCGGAACGGACCGTCGATCCCGCCTGCCGCTTCGGCGCCGATGTGTCGCTTGCCCAGATCGACGCGGAAACCACGGCGCTGTGGCGCGCCGTGCTCGAAGCCTCGCCGAAAGCGAGCCTGTTGCTGCACGCCCATGACCTGTCGCGGCCCGCCAACGTCGCGCGGCTGATCGACCGCTTCGGCACCGGCCTCGCGTCGCGTATCGACGTCGTCGCCGCGGAAGCCGCCGATGAATTCTACCGCCAGGTCGACGCGGCGCTGGCGCCGGCCCGCGGCCTCAGCGCGCGCCTCACCGGCGAGGCGCTTGCCCATGGCGTGCCGGTCATTGCCTTCGACAATGGCGGCCCTTGGCAGCCCTATTCCGCCATGCTGCGCGAGCTCGGCCTCGCTCCTCTCGTGACGGCGAAGCCCGAGGAGTATGTCCAGCTCGCAACCGGGCTGGCGGCATCGGGCGAGAAGCGGGCGCAGGCCGTTGCCGCCGTCGCACCGGTCGCGGCGCGCGGCGAAGGCACCGCCGGAGAGATCGCGGCGGCGATCGAAAGCGCGGTTCGGGCGATGCTCTGCGAGGCGGCTGCATGAGCGCGGGCGAGCGCGCCGTCCGTTCGCGCAAAGCCTTCGCCGAGCGGTTTCCGCATCTCATCGACGCCATTAATGCCCAGCCGGCGCAATCTTCCGCCGTGCTCGACAACGGCGTGCCGGTCGACATCCTCGTCGGCGACCGCCGCATCTATGGCGGCGACGCGCGGCAGCATTCGCTGACGCAGGTCGAGGACTTCCTCAAGAAGCCGCTGCGCCTCATCATGGAGGCGCCGACCGCGGCGGGGCTGGTCAGCGAGATCTGCATCGACCTCAAATACGCCATGGAGCGCACGCTCGACGAGTCCGGCGTCAGCGAGCTGTCGCGCGGCCCGATTTCGGCGCCGACCTTCCTGGTCGTCTTCGGTCTCGGCCTCGGATATCACCTCGACGCGCTGATCAGCCGCACCGGCGCGCGCTGGGTCATCGTCGTCGAGCCCTTCGTCGAATTCATCGACCATTCCTTCCGGACGGTGGATTGGCAGGCGATCTTCGAGCGGATCGACGACGCCGGAGGCGCCATCCATTTCCTCAGCGATCTCGACCCCGGCCGCATCATCGGCTCGGTCATGCGCCTTGTCTCGATCCACGGCACGCCTTTTCTCGACGGCACCTGGGTCTTCACCCACTATCCGCTCTGGACCTTCGCCGAGGCGGCGAAGCGGCTGCACGGCGCCGCCGAGTTCGCCTACGTCAATCGCGGTTTCTTCGAAGACGAGATCGTGATGATGACGAACGCGGTGACCAACTTCTCGACCCATTCCTTCTGGCTGCTCGACGCCAAGCCGCGGCTTCACCGCCCGGAGACGGCGGTCGTCGTCGGCGCCGGCCCGTCGCTCGACGAGGGCATCGAGACGCTGCGGCGGATCCGCGACCGGGTGGTGCTGTTCTCCTGCGGCACGGCGCTTCGCCCGCTGCTGCGCCGGGGCCTGGTGCCGGATTTCCATTGCGAGCTGGAGAACGGCCCGCAGGTCTTCGAAGTCATCAGCGAGGCGAGGGAGCACGGCGATCTCTCGCGCGTCTGTCTCATCGCCTCGGCCACCGTCGATCCCCGCGTCGCCCCCCTGTTCGGCGAGGTGATCTTCTTCTTCCGCGACAGCGTCAGCTCGACCTGCATCCTGCGCGGCGAGGTCGGCCCGATCAACGGCGCGGCGCCGACCTGCGTCAACACGGCGATGGCGGCCGCCGAGGGGCTCGGCTTCACCGATTTCATCCTGTTCGGCGCCGATTGCGGCACGCGGCCCGGCATGCCGGACCATGCCGAGGGCACGATCTATCGCGACATCGACAAGTGGAAAAAGTATCTCGAGCAGCGCGCGAAATATCCGCTCGAGGTCGAAGGCAATTTCGGCGGCGTGGCGGCGACCAACTGGGTCTATGACGCCAGCCGCCGCATGCTGATCGAGCTGATCGCGATCCATCGGCTCAACGTCGTCAATTGCAGCGACGGCGCCTTGATCGCCGGCGCGACGCCGCGCGTGCCGGAGTCGCTGAAGGTCGAGGGCGCGGCGGTCGACCAGGGCCGGATCCTGGGCGACCTCAAGCGCACCATGAGACACTACGCGCCGGGCGAGATCCTGCGCACGAAGGCACTCGAGGGGCTGCGCGAGCGCGCGCAGGCGCTTTACGCCGATCTGCGCGTCCTCCTGGGCCGCTTCGATCGCGAGAGCGCGGACTTTGCCGGCCTTTATCAGGCGATGTACGACTTCTGCCGGCAGGCGGGCGCCGCTTACGGCCAGACCCAGTCGATCCCTGACGGCAGTCTCCACGCCATACCGCGCCTCGGCATGTTTTATGGCTGCCGCCTGTCCGATGAAGCGCTGCGTCGCCGGCTCTTCGCCGGTTTCCACGATGAGTTCGGCAAGGCGCTCGACGCGATGGAGCGCCAGACCGACGAGTTGCTCGCGCGGCTTTCCGAGTCGATCGGAGAGCCACCCGCTTCGGTGCCCGCGGCGTAACCGGCGCCTGCCGTCTTCCGCCAAGCGCCTCGACGGAAATCCCGCTAAGCGCTGGTCGAGATGATCTGGCCGGTCGAGCCGTTGCCCGCGCTCGAACCGCTGCTGCCGCTCGCGCTGGAGCCGCTGCCGCTCGTGCCGGAGCTGCCGCTGCCCGCAGTCGAGCTGCTGCCGCTCGTGGGCGTCGGCAGGTTGGCGGAAAACAGGGTCGGCACGCCGTTGTTGCCGACGAGAATGGACATCGTCGTGCCCGGCTGCACCGCGGATTCATTCGCGAGGGTTTGCACGCTGGTCAGGATGCTCGTCGCGTTGGTCTCGTCGCCGACATCGAGCTGGATGATGTGGTATTCCTCCTGCGTCTGCTGCTGGAGGTTGGCGATCGTCGCCGATGCAGCGCTGAGCTCGCTGTTCTGCAGATTGCTGATCTGGGTGCTGATGCCACTGATCTGGGTTTGCAGCGCCTGCTGGACGCTCGCCGTAATCTGCTGATTGAGCGAGGTCGTCGAGCTGCTCGCCTGGACGGCGTTTTGCGCCGCCTGGATGTCGCTCAAAGCCTGCGCCTGGCCCGCCGGCGTGCTGAGGTCGTAGCTCGCGCTCGATTGGATGCCGAGGCCGTTATATTGAATGCCGGCAACGCCGTCGGGCTGAAGGCCGGGGGCGAAGGGCACGGTCTGGAGCAGCGATACGTCGTTCTGCGCGGAGGCCAAAGCCTGGTCGAAGGAGGTTGAATCGCCGGCCTGCGCGGCCACGGCGAGGTTGCCGAGCTGGAGCGAAATCTGACTGAGCGCGGTGCCGTTCTCGCTGAGCGCCGCCTCGGCGTTTTGGTAGGTGGTCTGCTGCTGGGTGAGCTGCTGCTCCTGCTGCTGATAGACCGGGATGTTCGGGTCCTCGGCCTGCGCCTGGAGGGCGGCGATCTTCTTGTTGAGCTGCGCCGTCAGGTCGTTGCCGATGAGCTGCAGCCGGTAATTGGCCATGCTCTGCGCATTGGCGGCGCTGGCGGCGGCGAGCTTGCTGATCAACGCGTTGTTGATCGTAAGCGTGCTGCTGATCGACGACGTGCTCACTGCAAAGGTCTCCAGCTTGCCCGCGGAGCCTTTGTCGCTCCGCGGCACGATTTGACGCCTTAAACTATAATTCAGCGCGGTAAAGAATGGATGAAGATCCGTCCCGCCGCCGCGCAGAAAGCCGCTTCACTCCGGCGACTTTTGGCGGCCGTTAAGGGATTATTTGCCAAACCCCTGCTATCCCAGAAGCGGTATTGGCAGGCGTCGCGCATGGTCGTGCTGAAAGGGGCTCCGGTGCTGGTCACCGGCGCCGACGGCTTCATCGGATCGCATGTGGTGGAGGAGCTCCTCGCCCAAGGGGCGCGGGTGCGCGCGCTCGTCATGTACAACTCGTTCAATTCCTGGGGCTGGCTCGACCGCCTGCCGGAGGCGGCGCGCGCCGCCATCGAGGTAGTGGCGGGCGACATCCGCGACGGCGACTGCGCGCGCCGCGCGGTCAAGGGTTGCGCCGGCGTGCTGCATCTGGCGGCGCTCATCGCCATTCCCTTCTCCTACGACGCGCCCGAGGCCTATGTCGACACCAACGTCAAGGGCACGCTCAACCTGCTGCTGGCGGCGCGCGACCTCGGCGTCGAGCGCTTCGTCCAGACCTCGACCAGCGAGGTCTACGGCACGGCGCAGTCGGTGCCGATCGACGAGCGCCATCCGCTCAACGCGCAATCGCCCTATGCCGCCTCCAAGATCGGCGCCGACCAGATGGCGCTCGCCTTCCACGACGCCTATGCGACGCCGGTGACGATCATCCGGCCGTTCAACACCTATGGCCCCCGCCAATCGGCGCGCGCGGTGATCCCGACGATCATCACCCAGCTCCTCGCCGGCGCCGGCGCGGTGCGGCTGGGCGCGCTCCATCCGACGCGCGACCTCTCCTTCGTGCGCGACACGGCGCAAGGGCTGATCGCCGGGCTCGAGGCGCCGGCCGAGCGCGTGCTCGGCGAGGTGATCAATCTCGGCAGCGGCTTCGAAATCTCGATCGGCGACCTCGCGCAGGAGATCGCGGCGATCATCGGCGTCAAGCCGGTCATCGAGCAGGACGGCGCGCGGCTGCGTCCGGCCAAGAGCGAGGTCGAGCGGCTGTGGTCGGACAACGGCAAAGCCGCGCGGCTGCTCGACTGGCGGCCGCGCTATGGCGGACTCGAGGGCCTGCGCCGAGGCTTGCGCGAGACCGTCGACTGGTTCCGCGATCCCGCCAATCTCGGCGCCTATAAGAGCATGGCGTACAACCGCTGATGGCCCAGGCGAAGCTCAAGCCGGTCTTCGACGTCGAGCGCACCATCGCCGCGCTGCGCCAGGCGCTGCCCGAAGGCACCGCCTGCGCGCCGCTGCACCAGCCGCGCTTTGCCGGCAAGGAATGGGATTACGTCAAGGAGTGCCTCGACAGCACTTTCGTCTCGTCGGTCGGCGGTTTCGTCACGCGCTTCGAGCAGCAGATGGCGGCGGCGGCAGGCACCGCGCATGCGGTCGCCGTGATCAACGGCACGGCGGCGCTGCACGTGGCGCTGCTGCTGGCGGGCGTCGGGCCGGGCGATGAAGTGCTGGCGCCGGCGCTCACCTTCGTCGCCACCGCCAACGCCATCCATTATTGCGGCGCGCTGCCGCATTTCGTCGACAGCGACCCCGTCACCCTCGGCCTCGATCCCGAGCGGCTCGCCGAGCATCTCGGCGCCACGGCCGAGCGGCGCGACGGCAAGACCGTCAACCGCCGCAGCGGACGGCGCATCGGCGCCGTCGTGCCGATGCACACCTTCGGCCATCCCGTCGAGATGGAGCCGCTGCTGGCGCTGGCCGAGGAATGGGGGCTGCCGGTGATCGAGGACGCGACCGAATCGCTCGGCAGCCGCTACAAGGGCCGGCCGACCGGCTGCTGGTCGCGGCTTGCCGCCTTCAGCTTCAACGGCAACAAGATCATCACCACCGGCGGCGGCGGCGCCATCACCACCGACGATGAGGGACTGGCGCGGGCGGCCAAGCATCTCACCACCACGGCGAAGCTGGCGCATCCCTGGGCCTTCGTTCACGACCGGGTGGGCTTCAACTACCGCATGCCCAACCTCAACGCCGCGCTGGGCTGCGCGCAACTCGAGCAGTTGCCGGACTTCCTCGCCGCCAAGCGCGCCCTTGCCGAGCGCTATCGCCGCGCGCTGGCCGACGTTCCCGGCGTCGACTTCGTCGGCGAGCCGCCCCATGCCCGCAGCAATTACTGGCTCAACGCGCTGCTGCTCGAGGAGGAGCATGCGGGCGAGCGCGACCGCCTGCTGCGGCGCTGCAACGAGGAGGGGCTGGCGTGTCGGCCGGCCTGGACCTTGATGCATCACCTGCCGATGTATCGCGACTGCCCGCGCATGGATCTCTCGGCGGCGGAGAGCATCGAGCGGCGGCTCGTCAACCTGCCGAGCGGCGCGGGGCTCGCGCCCGAGCGCGAGGGCTGAGCCCGTGGCGCGCCGCAAGATCTGCGTGGTGAGCGGCGGCCGCGCCGATTACGGGCTGCTCTATTGGCCGATGCGCGAGATCGCCGCCTCGCCGCAGTTCGAATTGCAGCTTGCCGTCACCGGCATGCATCTGGCGCCCGAGTTCGGCGCCACTTTGGCGACGATCGCGCAGGACGGCTTCCACATCGACGCCAAGGTGGAGATGCTGCTGTCGAGCGACACGCCGGTCGGCGTCGCCAAGTCGATCGGGCTCGGCGTCATCGGCTTCGCCGACGCGCTCGACCGGTTGAAGCCCGACCTGCTGCTGCTGCTGGGCGACCGCTTCGAGATCCTCGCCGCGGCGCAGGCGGCGCTCATCGCGCGGCTGCCCGTCGCCCATCTCTGCGGCGGCGACGTCACCGAAGGCGCCTTCGACGAGGCGATCCGCCACGCCGTCACCAAGATGGCGCATCTCCATTTCGCCACCAACGAGGCCGCCGCGCGCCGCCTGCGCCAGCTCGGCGAGGACCCTGCGCGCATCTTCACCGTCGGCAGCCCCGGCATCGACTACCTGCTGCGCGCGCCGCCGCTCGGCGAGGACGCGCTTGCCCGCGCCACCGGCCTCGATCTTGGCAAGAAGCTGCTGCTCGTCACCTTCCATCCGGCGACGCTCGGCGCCGGCGCCGCGCGCGACGAGCTGGAGGAGATGCTGGCGGCGCTGGCGGGGCTCGGCGGCGAGTTTCAGCTCGTCTTCACCCGGCCCAATGCCGACACCGAGGGCCGCGCGCTGGCGCGGCGCATCGAGCGCTTCGTCGCGGACCATGCCGATGCCCGGCTCTTCGCGGCGCTGGGCCCGAGCGTCTATGCGAGCCTGCTGCGGCGCGCCGAGGCGGTCATCGGCAACTCCTCGAGCGGGCTTTACGAGGCGCCGTCGGTCGGAACGCCCACCGTCGATATCGGCGACCGCCAGCAAGGCCGGCTCAAGGCGGGGTCGGTGATCTCCTGCCCGGCCGAGCGCGGCGCCATCGCCGCCGCCATCGCCGAAGCGCTGGGACGCGGCAAGCGTGCCGTCGCCAATCCCTATGGCAGCGGCGACAGCGCGCGCCGCATCGTCGAGACCCTGGCCGGGATCGGCGATTTCCGCACCTTGACGCGCAAGCGCTTCTGCGACCTTCCCGGAGCCGTCTGAGATGAGCGATCGTGTCCTCATCATCGCCGAAGCCGGGGTCAATCATAACGGCTCGCTCGAGCGCGCCCGCGCGCTGGTCGATGCCGCGCTGGCGGCGGGCGCCGACATCGTCAAGTTCCAGACTTTCCGCGCCGACCGCATCGCCACCCGAAGCGTGGGCAAGGCGGAGTATCAGAAGCAGGATGCGTCGGCGGAAAGCCAGCATGCCATGCTGAAGCGGCTCGAGCTCGACGAGGCCGCCCATGCCGATCTCATCGCCTATTGCCGCGCGCGCGGCATCGAGTTCCTGTCGACGCCTTTCGACCTGCCGAGCGTGGCGCTGCTCACCGGGCGCCACGGGCTGCGCCGGCTCAAGATTTCCTCGGGCGACCTCACCAACGGGCCGCTGCTGCTTGCCGCCGCGAGGAGCGGGGCGTCGATCATCCTTTCCACCGGCATGAGCACGCTCGGCGAGGTCGAGGCGGCGCTCGGCGTGCTGGCCTTCGGCATGACCGCGCCGAGCCAGCACCCCCCCAGCGCTGCGGCCTTCGCCGAAGCCTATCGCAGCGCCGCGGGGCAGCAGGCGCTCGGCGAGCGCGTGACGCTTTTGCATTGCACGAGCCGCTATCCTGCGCCGCCGGCCTCGGTCAATCTGCGCGCCATGGCGACGCTCGGCGAGGCGTTCGGCCTGAAGGCGGGCTATTCCGATCATACGGTTGGCACAGCGGTGCCCATCGCCGCAGCGGCGCTTGGCGCAACGGTGATCGAAAAGCATTTCACCCTCGACCGGACGCTGCCGGGGCCGGACCACAAGGCGTCGCTCGAGCCCAAGGAGCTGGAGCAGATGGTGACGGCGATCCGCACCGTCGAGGTGGCGCTCGGCAGCGCGCTCAAGGCGCCGGCGGAAGGCGAGGCGGCGATGCGGGAGGTCGCGCGCAAGGCGCTGGTGGCGGCGCGCGCGATCCGGCACGGCGAGCGCTTCACGGCGGACGCGCTCGACTGCAAGCGCGCCGAAGGAGGCGCGAGCGCGATGCGCTATTGGGAAGCCTTGGGGCGGATCGCCGGCCGCGACTACGCGGCCGACGAGCCGATCGAGCTATGAGCCCACCGATCCTGGTCATCGGCGGCGGCGGCCATGGCCGCGTGGTGATCGAGGCGCTGCTTGCCGCCGGCGAAGCCGTGGCGGGCGTCATCGATCCCCATCCCGGCGTTGCGGCGCTGCTGCCCGACGGCGTGCCCTGGCTCGGCGGCGAGGAGGCGCTTTCGGCCTACAAGCCCGAGACCTACCAGCTCGCCAACGGCGTCGGCGGCATCGGCGAGCCGCATCGGCGCGACGTGTTCGAGCGGCTGAGCGCCGCCGGATACGGCTTCGTGCGCGTGCGGCATCCCGCGGCGAGCGTGGCGCGGGCGGGGGTGGTGCTGGGCGAGGGCGCGCAGATCATGGCCGGAGCGGTGATCCAGCCCGGCGTGCGCATCGGCGCCAATGCCATCGTCAACACCCGCGCCGCGATCGACCATGATTGCCGCGTCGGCGAGCACTGCCACATCGCGCCGGGCGCGGTGCTGTGCGGCGACGTGACCATCGGCGCCGGCACGCATGTCGGCGCCGGGGCGGTGCTGATCCAGGGCGTTGCCGTCGGCGCCTTCTCGATCATCGGCGCAGGCGCGATCATCCTGCGCGACGTGCCGGACGGGGTGGTGGTCTATTCGAAGGACATCCGGCAGGAGCGGCGGCGGTAGGTTTCAGGGACACAATACTTAATTGACGGCGCTGCGGGCGGAATTAGGTATTATGTCCCTTTAATTCGAGGCACCAGGTATTATGTCCCTTTAATTCGAGGCACCCCGGCGGCCGTCAATGACAGCAAGAATAGTCACGCGAGAGCCAGTCGGGTCCACGCGATAGAAGATCAAGTAGGGGCCAATAATAAGCTTGCGGCGGCCTCCCTCAAGAGACAAAGAGACACGCCGCGAAGGGGCAGCACATCAAGGCTATCGCCCACCGCTATCAGTTCTTCTGCGACCTTTGCAGCAGCAGTCGGGTTGTCCTTAGCGATGAAAGTGCGGATTGCCGCGACGTTATCAAGAGCGGCGAGCGACCAGACTACTTTCGCCAATGGGGGGCGGGCAGCTCGTCGGGCTTGCCCCATGATTGGAGCCAGCGCCGCACCTTCTCATGAGGCACGACGCGCCCGGCCTCAGCGTCCGCCTCGCCGCGCTCGACAGCCGCTCGTTCTGCTTCGGTCAAAGGCTCCGGGCGCTGCTCAGGCTGCGAGCCGGGGCGGCCGAGCAGAAATCGGGATATGGAACGGACACGCTTCATAGGGATTATACTAGCACGACCTTGCCGAAATTGTGACTCGCCCCTCTGGGGTCGGGGACACAATACTTAATTGACGGCGCTGCGGGCGGAATTAGGTATTATGTCCCTTTAATTCCTGATGTCCCTTTAATTCCGGGGCTACCCCGCTCGGCGCGGGCTATCGCGGTTGCTGCGCAACCGCTGGCGCCCGCCTCGGACGAACGTGCTGACGCACGTTCGCCTGGGCTACCACGCGCTCAACCCGCCATCGACGGCGATGTTCTGGCCGGTGACGTAGCGCGACGCGTCGGAGGCGAGGAACACGGCGGTGCCGACCATGTCGTCGGCCTCGGCCATGCGGCCCAGGGGAATGCGCGCGGCATAGCGGCGGCTGAAGGTGTCATTCTGGCCGCTGGCGACGCCGCCGGGGGTCAGCGTGTTCACGCGCACGCCGCGCGACGCCCAATAAGTCGCGAGATGGCGGGTGAGGCCGATGACCCCCGCCTTGGAGGCGGTGTAGACCGCCGGCGTGTTGATGGCGCGGCCGTTATATTCCGAGCCCTCATAGATGCGCGGATCGGGCGCGAGCATGCCGTAGATCGAGGCGGTCTGGATGATGCTGCCGCCGCCGCGCTCGGCCATGCGCGCGCCCAGCGCCTGCGCCACCAGGAACATGCCGTCGAGATTGACCGCCATGATCTCGCGCCAGGTCACGAGATCGAAACTCTCCACCGGCGCGAAGAAGGCGTCCAAGTCGCGGCCCTTGGTGGCGGCGTTGTTCATCAGGATCTGCGCGCCGCCGAAGGCGCCGTCGACGCGCTCGGCCATGCGCCTCACCTGGGCCGGCTCGGCGACGTCGCAGGCGATGCCGACCGCCTTCACCCCGTGACGCTGGGCGAGCCCGGCGGCAAGGTCGGCGGTGGCCGCCTCGTCGAGATCGACGAGCGCGAGATCGGCGCCGAATTCCGCAAGCCCCGCCGCGAAGCGCCGGCCCAAAATGCCGCAAGCGCCGGTGATCACCGCGGTCTTGCCGGCGAGATCGAAGAGCGCGCGAAAGGAAGTCTCGGCCATCGGGGTCACTCCGCCGCCGCGGCGGCAGCCGCGCGGCTCTCCAGCAGGAACGCGACGAGGCGGAAATCGAGCTCGGAATCGATGTCGAGCGAGCGCTCCTCCGGCATCACATAAAGCCGGGTGCGCGCGGCAAAGACCGCGGGCGCGGCGCGGAAATCATCGGCCCACCAGGCGTAGATCGAGGCGTTCATGTCGAAGCATTCCGGCGCGTCCTGGCGGCGCGTCACGGCTTCGGCCGGCGGCTTACAGAGCCCCACCGTCCCGTCGGCGCGGCGCTCGACCAGGTTGAAATAGGGCGAGCGGCGCGCCGGCGCGGCGGTGATAACGTTGGCGCCGGGCTCGCGCTCCAAAAGCTCGACCACCGCGGCGATGTCCTCGGGCTGGCGCAGCGGCGAGGTGGCGTCGAGATCGACCAGCACCGCGAAGCGCCGGCCGAGCTGGCGCTCGGCCTCCTCGAGGCAATGGCGGATCGCCGGCAGCTTCGGCGCGGCGTCGGAGGCGAGCTCGTCCGGCCGCTTGACGAGGCAGGTGGCGCCGTAGCTTTTCGCGATCGACAGGATGTGGTTGCTGTCGCTGCTGACGGCGATGGCGTCGAAGAGGCCGCTGGCGCGGGCCTGGTAAAGCGAGTGCGCAATGAGCGGCTTGCCGGCGATCTGCCGCGTGTTCTTGGAGCGCACGCCCTTGGAGCCCGCCCGCGCGCAGATGGTGCAGAGCCGGCTCACGGCGCGACCCAGGCGCCGCTCGCCGCCGCCTGCTCGGCCGCGGCGATGAGCGCAACGGCGGCAGCGCCCTCCTCGGCGGTGCAGAGCGCCTCGCGCCGGTTGCCGAGCGCCGAGCGATGCTGGGCGAGATAGGTGTCGTCGCGCGCCGCCGGGAAGAGCCGTACCTCGCCGTCGAGGTGGAGGCTGCCGCGCCGGAGGTCGGCGCGCAGCGTGCGGTGGGCGGTGTTGACGACGATCTCGCGCGCGCCGGGGCGATCGAGATAGTTGAGCTGCAGCGTCGCCACCGGGCAGCGCTCGAAGGCGAGCAGCAGCGCCGCGACATCCTCGCTGTCGATGTCGAGCGCGCCAGAGCGCCCGCTCAGCGCCGCCACCTGCCGGCAGGGGCCGAAAAGCCAGCGCATGTAGTCGAGCTCGTGGCTGAGATCGCGCAGCACGCCGCCGCCCGCCGCGCGCGTGGCCGAAGCGGTGGCGCGGTAGTCGCGGCCCGGCCGCCAATCCGGCAGATACTGTCCGACATAGATCTGGGCCGAGAGCGCCGGCTCGACGGCGAGCAGCCGCTTCAGCTCGGCCAGCAGCGGATGGAAGCGGAGATTGTAGCCGACATAGAGGCCGGCGAAGCGGTTTTCCGGCAGCGGCGCCGGCTCGGCGAACAGCGGCTTCTCCACCAGCACGGTGCCGGAAAAGCCCGCTTCCGCCAGCGCCGCGAGGCTCGCGCGGTGCGCCGAGGTCTCGTTGGCGACGACGACGTAGCCCGGCGTCTCCCGCGCCAGCGCCTCGCCCAGCGAGGCATAGCAGCGCGGCGCGGCGTCCGCCCGCCGGCTCACCGCCGCCACCTCGAGGCCGAGCTCGCCCAAGAGGCGCGCGTGGCGCCGGCCGATCGAGCCCAGCCCGACAACGAGGGCGGCGCTGGTCATGGACCGAAGGCCGCGGGATAGTCGACGCTGGCGCGCTCGAGATCCTCGAGCCGGCCGATGTCGCGCCAGTACTCGCGGATGGGAAAGGCCGCGACCTTGTCGTTGCGCTTCATCACGCGCTCGAACAGCACCGGCATGTCGAGCGCCTCGCCGGGCTCGATCAGGTCGAGCACGCCGGGCTCGACGACATAGACGCCGGCATTGATGAACCAGGAATAGCGCGGCTTCTCGGTGAGGCCGGCGAGATACTCGTCGGCGAGGTCGATGACGCCGAACGGCACCTCGACCGTGTGCTCGCGCACCGCCATGGTCGCCGTCGCCCGGTGCTCGGCATGGAAGTCGAGCAGGCTGCCGAAATTGACCGCGGTGAGGAGGTCGCCGTTCATGACGATGACGGGATCGCGCGGCCGCTCGGGCAAAAGGCCCAGCGCGCCGGCGGTGCCGAGCTTGTCGCGCTCCTCGATATAGTCGATGCCGACGCCCCAGCGCGCGCCGTCGCCGAAATGCCGGCGCACGATCTCGGCCTTGTAGTTGACCGAGAGGAAGAAGCGCTCGAAGCCCTGGCGGACGAAGTTCTTGAGGATGATCTCGAGGATCGGCGTGCCGCCCACCGGCAGCATCGGCTTGGGGCAATCCTCGGTCAGCGGCCGCAGGCGCTGGCCGAGGCCGCCCGCCATCAGCACCACCCAGTTGCGGCGCTCGGTGCGCTTGATGACGTCGCCCATCAGCTCGAGTCCCACGACCCGGCCGCCATCATCGACGAGCGGCACCTGCTTCACGTCGGCGCCGCGCATCACCGCCAGCGCCGCCTCGCGGCCGAGCGCCACGGGGCAGGAAACGGGATCGCGGTTCATGACCTCGGTGGCGCGCGCCTCGAGCGCGATGCCGCGCAGCAGGCCGCGCCGCACGTCGCCGTCGGTGACGGTGCCGATGAGGCGCTGCTCGGCGTCGACGATAAGCGCGATCTGCAAGGCGCTCTCGTCGATGGCGCGGATCGCTTCGCGGATGGTGGCGTCGTCGCGCACCAGCGTCGCCCGCCACTCCTTGGCGGCGCGCCCGGCGCGGCCGGCGCCGGCGCGGGGACGATCGATGGCAATGAGCGTCATGGGGCGATGGTGCTCCATCGAGGTTAAAAACCGGTTGCCCGCGCGCGCCGCGGTCGGCGCTAGCTGGTCAAGTAATTGGCCAGGCTGAGTTTCTGGATTTGGCTGGTGGCGGTGTAGGACGCTTCCATCTGGGTCTCGATGTTCTGGAGCTGGGTGATCGCGGTCGCCTGGTTCACCGAGACGATGTTGCTGATGCCGTTCTGGGCGATGTTGAGCGTGCTCTGATGCACGGTCTCCGCGTTGGTGAGCTGAGCCTGCTGCAGCGCGAGGTTGCCGGCCATCCCGACGAGGGTCTGGGTCGCGTTGGTGAGCATCTGGCCGGCGAGGGTGATGTTGGCCTGGTCGGCGGGGCTGGTCGAGCTGAAGGGGCCGTTCTGCGCCAGGAAGTTCAGCACGCGGATGATGTGCTCGAAGGCGGGATTGTCGGCGGTGATGCCGTAATTGACGCTGACCTGGGTGTCGATCTGCACCGGCGGGATGTTGGCGCCGCCGGCGTAGTAGCCGTTGCTCGAAGGCGGGCCGCCCACCGCGGTGGTCAGCGTCGCGGCGGCGCCTTGCGGCAGCCCCGTGAGATCGACAGGCGGGGTATCCGTATTGGTGCCGCCGAACAGGTAGCGCGTGCCGCTCTGCGTGTTGAGATAGCCCGCCACCTGCTGCAGCAGCGTCTGCGCCTGCGTCGAGATGGTGGGCTGCGCCTGATTGTAGGCGTCGTTGGACAGCGTCGATTCGAAGCCCTGCACCTGGCTCAGGATCTGCTGCAGCGAGAGCGCCATGGTCTGCATGTTCGTCGACACGGTGTTGATCGTGTTGATGAAGCCCTGCTGCTGCGACACCTCGGCGCGGTATTGCTCGAGCGGCGCCGCTTGCGGCGCGATCTCCGAGTAGGTCTGGGCGACGGAGCCGGTGGAAATCTCGGCGCTGAGATTGTTCATCGAGCTCTGGTTGAGCTGCATGTAATAGAGGGTGAGGTTGTTCTCGGCGGCGGTGGCGATGCGGGTCATGGCAATGGCCTCGCGTTACGGCTGGATCTGCATCAGCGTGTTGAACATCGAATCAACCGCCTGAATGACGCGGGCGGAGGCCGAGTAGGCGGTCTGATAGATCGTGAGGTTGGACAGCTCCTCGTCCATGTTGACACCGCTGACCGCCGAGGCCTGGGTGCTGACCGATTGCAGCACCGAATTCTGGAACTGCTCGTTGTCCTGGGCGTTGGCGGCGGCGGTGGAGGTCTGGCCGAGAATCTGCCCGGCGTATTGGCTGAGGGTCAGCGTCAGCGGCGCAGAGAAATTGCCCGCCGCCGGAAAGGTCGGCGTCGATTGGGCGAAGCTGTCGGCGAGCGCCAGCGCGATCGAGGGGCTGGGCACGCTGGCGGTGCCGTCGAGCAGGCCGGGATTGGCGACCAGGCTGGGATCGACCTCGACGGTCGCGGCATTGTCGCCGCTCGCCGGGCTCACGCCGGTGAAGAAGCGGTTGCTTGTGTTGGGCAGCGGGTTCGACGGCGCGCTGGCGGCAAAGGTCTCGGTTCCGGTCCCGCCGGCGGTCATGGTGAGGCTGGAGGAGAGCGGATTGCCGGCGGTATCGGTGATCTGGATGAGATCGGGCGTGGGCGTGTTCCCCACGACCGGAGCGGTCACCTGAATGCTCGAGAGCGCCGCCGGCAGCGCCGCCTGGATCGCGGCGGCGATCTGCGCCGCGGTGGCGTTGACGGGCAGCGCCGCGGTGGTGACGCTGATGCCGTCGATGACGGCGGTGACCGTGTCGCCCGCCGCGGTGGCGCCGCTCATGGTCTGAAGCTGCGTCGACATGACGGGATTGGTGGCGGCGCCCGCCGTGAAGACTTCGGTGCCGGTGCCGCCCGCGGCCATGGCGATGGTCGAGGTAACGGGGTTGCCGGCGGAATCGACGATCTGGATGGCGCCGGCGCCGGTGGGGACCACGCTGAAATTCGACAGCGTGCCGTTGGGCGGGTTGATCGCCGTCTGGATGGCGGCGGCGATGGTGGCGGCGGAAGCGTTGGCGGGCAGCGACGCCGTGGTGAAGCTGACGCCGTCGATGGTGCCGGTGAGCCGGTCGCCGGCGGCAGTGGCGCCGACGAAGGTCTGTGTCTGGGTCGTTGCGGGATTGGACGGAGCGCTCGCGGTGAAGCTCTCGGTGCCGGTGCCGCCGCCGGCCAAGGCGACGCTCGAGGATATCGGATTGCCGGCGGCGTCGATGATCTGGAACGTGTTGGCGCCGGTGGCGATGACGCTGATGTTCGGCAGCGGCCCGTTGGGCGGATTGATCGCCGTCTGGATGGCGGCGGCGATCTGGGCGGGCGAGGCGTTGGCGGGAAGCGCCGCGGTGGTGAAGCTGACGCCGTCGATGGTGCCGGTGAGCTGGTCGCCGGCCGCCGTCGCGCCGGTCATGGTCTGGGTCTGCGCGGTCGCCACCTGGCCAGCGTTGTAGAGCTGATTGGTGAACTGGTTCAGCTCGGCGGTGAGCGCCGGAAGCTGCTGGTCGCGCATCTGCAGCAGCGCGCCGATATTGCCGCCGGTGATGTCGCTGGTGATGTCGAGGCCGTTGATGGAAATGCCGGAGCCGGCGATCGAGGCGTTGAAGGTGCCCGTGGGGGTGAAGCTCAACTGCTCGGCGATGCCGTCGACCAGCGTCTGCCCGCTCGGCGTCGTCACCACCATGCTGTCGTCGGCGTTGGTGTAGGTCTGGACGTTCATTTGCTGCGCGAGCTGCTGGACCGCCTGGTCGCGCTGGTCTTCGAAGGTTGCGGTCGACTGGTTCAGCGCGCGGGCGCGCGCGATCTCGGCGTTGTAGGTGGCGATGTTGTTGAGCAGCGTATTGACCTGGGACACCGCGTCGCCGATGGCGGTGTCGGCGTTGCCGCGCAGCGACTGGATGCCGGAGGACATGGCGTTGAGCTGCGAGGCGAGCGTCTGGCCGGCGCTGACGGCATTCTCCTGCGCCACCGTGTCCTCGGGCGTGGCGGCCAGCGTCTGCATCGCGCTGGTGAAGGTGTTGTAGCTGTCGCTCAGCGAGTTGGCGCCGCCGACGCTGCCGAACAGGTTCTGGATGTCCTGGTAATAAGTGCTGAGCGTGGTCGCCGCCGAGGTGACGCTGTTCTGGTTGTTCAAATTGGCGACGAGGATCGGATCGGAGATGCGCTGCGCCACGCTGGTGGAGACGCCCTGGCCGCCTTGGCCGTCGTCGATCTGGGTTTGCGTCAGGACCTGGCGCGAATAGCCGGGCGTATTCGCGTTGGCGATGTTGCCGGCGATGACCGCCAGGTTGTTCTGGGCGGCCTGCAGCCCGGTCAGGGCATTGTCCAGCGAGAGGGCGAGGCTCATGCGCGTTCTCCCGGACCTAGAGCCGCCGGTCGAAAGCGATGGCGAGCGCCGGCGCGTGGCGGACCGGCGCCGTCCGCCGCGCGGTGTAGCGGATCGATGGCCCGAGCTTCGATTTCACGGAGTCCACGAGCATGTCGAGCAGCTTGCGCGTCGCCGCCCGCCCGACGCGCAGCGCGCGCTCGTTCTGGGCGGCGGCATCGGCGAGCCGCGAGGCGGCGGCGACCATCTGCGCGCGCAGCGGCGCCGGCAGCGCGATGAGCTTCACGCCGCCGGCGCCGAGCCGCTTGATCGCGCCCTGATAAAGCTGGGACAGGCGAAGCTTCTCGCGCTGCAAGGCGCCGATGTCGCGCACCTGCCCGGCGCGCACCAGGTCGGTCTCGTGCGCCAGCAGGTCGGCGAGCCGCATCATCAGGTCGAGCATCTCGATCGCCGCCGCGGCGGTCGTGGGCGCGGCGGCCGGGCCCTGCGTCGCCGGCGTCATCTTTTCTCCTGGGTGCGGAGAATCTCGCGCTGCACGGCATTGGCGATGCCGATGCCGCCGCGCCGCGCCGCGACCTTGCTGTATTCCTGCAACAGCAGCGAGCGATAGACCGCCTCGGCGCTGCCGCCGCCGAAGACGGCGTCGGCCTCGACGCCGGAAAACATGGTCTCGAAGGATTGCGCGAGGAAGAAGCTCTCGAAATCCTCCGCCGTCTTGCGCGCGGCCGCCGGATCGGCCGCCGCCGCCGCCACGGCTGGCGCGGCGCCGGCGATGCCCGAGGCGGCGAGCGAAAGGGGAAGGGCGGCGTCCGCGTCCATCACATCAGCTCGATCTCGGCCTGCAGCGCGCCCGCGGTCTTGATCGCCTGCAGGATGCTGATCATGTCGCGCGGGCCGACACCGAGCGCGTTCAGGCTGGCGACCAGCTCTTGCAGGCTCACGCTCGCGGGCAGCACCGCCATGCGGCGGTCGGATTGCTCGTCGACGTCGATCTTGGTGCGCGGCACGACCACGGTGGCGCCGCCGCCGCCCGGCGCGAACTGAACCCCTTCCCGGCCGGGCGCGCCCGGCAGCCCCGGCGACTGGGCGCCGCCGGCGGCGGGCGGCGCGAAGGTGGTGGGCTGGCCCGCCGGCGCGAAGGGGTTGGGCTGCGAGACCTGCGGCGTCTCGGTGACGCGCACGGTGAGGTTGCCTTGCGCCACGGCGACGGTGCTGATGCGCACGCTCTCGCCCATGACGATGACGCCGTTGGCCTCGTCGATGATGACGCGCGCCACCTGGTCGGGCTCGACGCGGAGCTGCTCGATGTCGGTGAGCAGCGAGACGAGGTCGCCCTTGAAGCCGGGAGGCACGCTCAGCAGCACGGTCGAGGGGTCGAGCGGCTTCGCCGCCGGCGCCTTGAGATAGCTGTCGATGACGTCGGCGACGCGGCGCGCGGTGGTGAAATCGGGATTGCGCAGCGTCAGGTTGACGGTTTTGAGCTTGGCGAGGTCGAATCCGACCTCGCGCTCGACGATGGCGCCCGAGGCGACGCGGCCGGCGGTCGGCACGCCCTTGGTGACGGAGGAGGCCTGGCCGCGCGCCTGGACGGCGCCGGTGGCGACACTGCCCTGGGCCACGGCATAGACCTCGCCGTCGGCGCCGAGCATCGGCGTGACCAGCAGCGTGCCGCCAAGCAGGCTCTTGGCATCGCCCAAGGCCGAGACCTGGACATCGATGCGCCCGCCCTGGCGGGAAAAGGGCGGCAGCGTGGCGGTGACCATGACGGCGGCGACGTTGTTGGTGCGCAGCGACGTGTCGCGGGCGTTGACGCCGAGCCGCTCGAGCATGCCGATGAGGCTCTCGCGGGTGAAGATCGCGTTGTTGAGGCTGTCGCCGGTGCCGTTGAGGCCGACGACGAGGCCGTAGCCCACCAGCAGGTTGTCGCGCACCCCCTCGAAATCGGCGATGTCCTTGATCCGCGAAAGCGCGCCGGCCGGCACCGCTTGCGGCAAGAGCAGCAGCAGCGCGGCAAGGGCGCTGAGCGCGAGGCGTCTGAGGCGGGCGGCGCAGGACATGGCAGCGGAGGGTCGGGGGGCCGGGAGGGTCATCGTCGCTTCGTCTTGCCAGACTCATGCCAAGGCGAAACCCGCGTCCCGCCTGAGATTTCCGCGCCGAAAGCGGCCCGGAGCGCGGCAAACCGTGCCGACCCGGCAAGATTTGCCGCGAATGTCAGCGTCCGTTAAGCGGACCTTAACCGTGGCCGGGCATGCTGCCGGCGGTTGCGAGGCCGTGAAAGGCGCCACGACGCGATGAGAATCGAGTGGACCCAGCCGCTCCGGCGGGCGACGACGCGGCGCGACGGGAAGACCGACCCGGCCTCGGGCGAGAAATTCGCCGCGGCGCTTAGCGGCGAGCAGGCCGCCGCCCCGCCTTCGGCACCCCCGCCGCTCAGCCCCGTCGAGCTGCTGCTGAGCGTCCAGGAGGTGCCGGACGCCCTTGCCGGCCGGCGCCGGGCGGTGCAGCGCGGCAATTCCCTGCTGGACCGGCTGGAAGAGCTGCGCCTTGGCCTCTTGGCCGGTATCATCCCGCGCGAGCGGCTGAGCGAGCTTGCCCGCCTGGCGAGAACCGCGCGGGAAACCGTCGACGACCCCCACCTCGCGGCCCTCTTGGACGAGATCGACCTGAGGGTCGCCGTGGAACTGGCGAAGCTCGACATCGCGGTTTGATCGCCTCAAAAACTATCAGTAATTTCAACGAACTGTCATCTTTCGAGCCGCTTGCTCCGGGGGCATCGGATTCATATACTCACGCACGTTTTTCGCCCCAGGGGTTCAGGGAGCAAGTGATGCGGCCGACGCTTCCGCCAGACTACAGGCCCACCGAAGCAGAGGAATTCATGAACCCTCTGCAGCTCGAATATTTTCGGCAGAAGCTCCTGCGCTGGCGTGCGGAATTGCTGGCGGAGTCGACGGAGACGCTGCTGCATCTGAAAGAGGAGAGCCTGGCCGAGCCCGACCTCACCGACCGCGCCTCGCTCGAGACCGAACGCGCGATCGAGCTGCGCACGCGCGATCGCGAGCGCAAGCTGATCTCCAAGATCGACGCGGCGCTGCTGCGCATCGAAGATGGCAGCTACGGCTTTTGCGAGGAGACCGATGAGCCGATCAGCCTGCGCCGGCTCGAAGCGCGTCCGATCGCGACGCTGAGCCTCGAGGCGCAGGAGCGCCACGAGCGCATGGAGCGCACGCATCGCGACGATTAAGCGAGCGTTATTCCGAAATTCATCGATAAATATAAAGAGCGCATGTTGCGCGGGGCGGCGTACAGCCTGCGCCGTGCGGCTCTCGCGGTTGCAAGAGCAACCGCTGTCGCCGCCAACGACGAACGCGCAGAGCGCGTTCGTGTTTAGAACGGTGCGATGATGTCGAGGAGCTGCTCGCCGTAGCGCGGCTGCTGGATGTTGGTGATCTGGCCGCGCCCGCCATAGGACACGCGCGCCTCGGCGAGCTTGTCGAGGCTCACCGTGTTGGTCGAGCTGATGTCCTGCGGCCGCACGACGCCGGCGACCTGGAGGTCGCGCACTTCGAAATTGACGCGCATCTCCTGGTGGCCGACGACGACGAGGTCGCCGTTGGGCAGCACCTGCGTCACCATCGCCGCGACGTTGAGCGTGACCTGCTCCTCGCGCTTGATCTCGGCGACCGCCTGGTTGTTGGTGGTGCCGTTGATGTTGGCGACGTTGTTGGTGCCGGGGCCGAGATGATTGATGAGGTTGCTGAGGCCGAACAGGCTGGAGACGCCGTCCTGCTCCTGCGTGGTGCGCTGGCCCTGGGTGTTGTTGTCGAATTGCGCCTTGTTGTCGAAGGAGATCACGACGGTGAGGATGTCGCCGGGCTGGTTGGCGCGCTGATCCTTGAAGAAGGCGCGGCTGCCGGTCTGCCACAGCGAGCTTGGCCGGCGCTCGCTGACCACGGGCGTGGGCATCGGCATGGAGACGGGCTTGTAGCCCGGCTGCTGGCGCGGATCCTCGATGGTGGTCATCGGCGGCGTCTCGCCGATCTGCGAGATCCGCGACCAGGCGTTGCAGCCCGACAGCAGCGCCGCGGTCAGCAGCGGCGCAAGGCAACGGGCGAGGCGAGGGGTGTTCATCACGCGTCTCCTAGCGGTCGGCCAGCACGGTGGCCGCGGCGACCGTCACGAGGTTGTGGCCGGTCACGGTGGCGTCGATCACGCGGTTCGATTTGGTGTTGGCGACGTGGATGGTGGCACCCAGGCCGCCATCCTCGAGCGCCTTGCCCTGGGTGCTCAGCCTGAGGCTCGGCGTCTCGAGCACGATGGTGACGAGGTCGTCCTTGTGCACGATCACCGGCGTCTGGACGTCGAAGGCGTGGAGCGGCTGATGCGCCTGAAGCGGGTGGCGCGGCGTCTTGCCGACAAGCTCGCGCGCCTCGGTAAGGGCGTCGGGCCCGGCGCGGTCGGCGGGGAGTTCCATGGCTTCGATGTCGCGCTGGGCGATGACATCGCCGGGCGTAACGGGGCGGTTGAGCACCATGAGCCGGGCCATCCGCACGAGCCGGCCGGTGATGCGCTGGCGCTCCGCCGCGGCATCGTCCGCGGGCGCCGACACCATCGCGCTGAAGCGTCCGGTGCGCGCATCGAGGCTGAGCCCTTCGATGGCGATGGTGTCGGGCGCGTCCTTGGCGGCGAGCAGGCGAAAGGCGCCGTTGTCGAGCTGGATCTGCGTGCCATTGACGGACGTGCTGCGCGCAATCTCCTGGCGCAGCCGCTCCGTCACCGCCTCGGCGTCGATCACGCGAGTGGCGCGCTCGACGGCGGCGCGGTCGAAGCTCGAGCCCGGCTGCCAGGCAAGACCATGCTCGCGCGCCGCGGCGGCGAGCCAGTTGGCGTCGAAGATCGTCGTGGCGCCGGGCGGCGGCGCCGGCGCCAGCACGTCGCCGGCATGCGCCCCGGCATCGGCGAAGAGATCGCCGAGCCGGATGACGGCGGCGTCGACGGTCACGGCCGGGCGCAGCGTCGGATCGGCCGCAGCCGGCAAGGCGGCGAGCACCGCCGTTCCGGCGAGGACGAGCGCGGCCAGGAAACGCATCATGACAGGGGCTCTCATGCCGCCTCCGTCACTGGATCTGGCTCAAGGTCGACATCATCTGGTCGGAGGTCTGGATGACCTTCGAATTCATCTCATAGGCGCGCTGCGCCGTGATCATGTTGGTGATCTCGGTGACGATGTCGACGTTGGAGGCTTCGAGAAAGCCCTGCTGGAGCGTGCCGAAAACGGTCGTGCCGGGATTGCCGAGGACCGGCGAGCCGGACGCCGCGGTCTGCGCATAGAGGTTCTGGCCGAGCAATTCGAGGCCCGCCTGGTTGGGGAAGGTGGCGAGCTGAAGCTGGCCGATGGTCTGCGGATTGGTCTGGCCGGCGATCTGCGCCTGCACCTGGCCGGTGGCGTTGATCGAAACGGCGGTGGTGTTCTGCGGCACGGTGATGCCGGGTTGGACGATGTAGCCGTCGGCGGTGACGATCTCGCCGGTGGGGCTGAGCTGGAACGAGCCGTCGCGGGTATAGGCGATGGTGCCGTTGGGCTGCAGGATCTGGAAGAAGCCGAGGCCCTGGATGGCGAGATCGAGCGGGTTGCCGGTCTGGGCGAGGTTGCCCTGGGTGGTGATCTGGTAGACCGCCGCCGTCTGGACGCCGGTGCCGATCTGCACGCCCACGGGCACGATCGTGTTGTTGTCGGAGGAATTCGCGCCCTCGCGCCGCTCGGTCTGGTAGAGCAGGTCCTGGAACTCGGGGCGCTGGCGGCGGAAGGCGGTGGTGTTGAGGTTGGCGATGTTGTTGGCGATGACCTGGACGTTGGTCTCCTGGGCCATCATGCCGGTCGCCGCGATGTTCATGGCGCTCATGGATCAAAGAGCCTTTCTCAGGAAGTCTGGCTGAGCTTGTCGATGGCGGTGCTGCGCCGCTGGTCTTCCTCGTCGAGGAAGTTCTTGAAATTGGCGGCGGAGCGCGAGACCGTCAGCATGCGAGTAAGCTCGACCACCGGCTGCACGTTGGATTCCTCGGTCATGCCCTGTTGCACGACGGCGGTGCCGGGCTGCGGCGCCTGGTCGGTCACCCAGAGGCCGTTCGCCGAAGGCGTGACCGCTTGCGGCGCGGCGAAATCGACGACCTGGAGCTTGCCGAGCGCGGCTTGGATCGGCGTGCCGCTCTGGCTCACCGAGATCGTGCCGTCGGTGGCGACGGTGACGCCGCGGGCATTGCCGGGCAGCACGATCGGCTGGCCGCTGTCGGAAAGCACGGGATAGCCCTGGGTGGTGACCAGCGTTCCCTGGCTGTCGAGCTGGAAGTGGCCGTTGCGGGTATAGCGCTGGCCGAGCGGCGTCTGGACGGTGAAGTAGCCCGAGCCCTGGATCGCGAAATCGAGCGGGTTGCCGGTGCTGGAGAGATTGCCCTGGCGCAGGTCGCGCGCCGTGCCGGCATCCTGAGCGAAGGCGAGGGGGCTGCTGGTGCCGCGGGCGCGGACCAGATATTGGCTGAACAGCATCTCCTCGCCCTTGAAGGCGGAGGTGGAGAGGTTGGCCAGGTTGTTGGCCACCACCTCCATCTGGCGCTGCATCGCCATCTGGCCCGATAGCGCGATATATGTTGCGTTCTGCATCGACGGCCTTCTGAAACCTCGGGGGCGACCCCCGTGGCGCCTTGGATGCACGGCCCATGCCAGCCGCAAAAATGGCGGGATACCGCCGATTTTCCTCCGGCGCATCGAGGGCAAGGGCAGGCTTTGCCGGGTAGTTCCTGCCCCGCCGCACCGGTTTGCCGGCCGCCGGCCGCAACCCGGGGTTTCACCAGTTATTAAGCTTGTGCCGCCTATGCTGGGCCCCGTCACCCCGAGGCCCCAAGCCGAGCGCGCCCATGTCTGACCGGACCGCCGACGAAGCCCTTGAAACCCCTGCGAGCGACGCGGCGGCGAAGCCGAACCGCAAGAAGCTGCTGCTGCTCGCCGGCGGCGGGATCGTCCTGCTGCTGCTGATCACCGGCGGCGTGCTCTATGTCACCGGCGCCGCCGACAAGTTCGTCGGCCACAAGGAGCCGGAGAAGGTGGCGGAGAAGCCGGTGGTGCCGCCGACCTTCTACGACCTCCCGGACCTTCTGGTGAACCTCAACACCAGCGGCCGCAAGGCGAGCTTCCTGAAGCTGTCGGTCAGCCTCGAGCTCGAGCGCGCCGAAGACCTGCCGCGGCTGCAAGCGGTGATGCCGCGCATCCTGGACAACTTCCAGGTCTACCTGCGGGAGCTGCGCGTCGAGGATCTGCACGGCTCCCCCGGCATCTACCGGCTGCGCGAGGAACTGCTGGCGCGCGTCAACAGCGCCGCGGCCCCGGTCAAGATAGCCGACGTGCTGTTCAAGGAAATGCTGGTCCAATAAGGGCTTGCAAACCGGGATTAAAGGGATGGCCGAAGAGCAGGGTCAGACGGAAGAGGAAAAACTGGCCGCCGAATGGGCGGCGATGGCCGACAGCGCCCCGGCGCCGGGCGGCGAGGCGGGCGCGGCCGGCCAAGGCGAAGGCGCAGCCGAAGGCGAGCCCGGCGCCGACGGCCAGGTCGGCACGGCGCGCGTCCTCAACCAGAACGAAATCGACAGCTTGCTGGGCTTCGGCGACGACGCCGGCGGCGGCAAGGACAATTCCGGCATCCGCGCCATCATCGACTCCGCGCTCGTCTCCTACGAGCGCCTGCCGATGCTGGAGGTGGTGTTCGACCGCCTGGTGCGCATGATGTCGACCAGCCTGCGCAATTTCACCTCGGACAACGTCGAGGTGTCGATCGACAACATCACCTCGATCCGCTTCGGCGACTATCTCAACTCGATCCCGCTGCCGGCGATGCTGAGCGTGTTCAAGGCCGAGGAATGGGACAATTACGGCCTCCTCACCGTCGACAGCGCGCTGATCTACTCCATCGTCGACGTGCTGCTGGGCGGCCGGCGCGGCACGGCGGCGATGCGCATCGAGGGCCGGCCCTACACCACCATCGAGCGCAACCTCGTCGAGCGGCTGGTCTCGGTGGTGCTGTCCGACCTCTCCGGCGCCTTCGACCCCTTGAGCCCGGTGACCTTCCGCTTCGAGCGGCTGGAGACCAATCCGCGCTTCGCCACCATCGGCCGGCCGGCCAACGCCGCCGTGCTGGCGCGGCTGCGCGTCGACATGGAGGACCGCGGCGGAAGGCTCGAGGTGCTGCTGCCTTATGCCACGCTGGAGCCGGTGCGCGAGATCCTGCTGCAAGGCTTCCTCGGCGAGAAATTCGGCCGCGATTCGATCTGGGAAGCGCATCTCGCCGGCGAGCTCTGGTACACCAGCGTGCCGATCGAGGCGGTGCTCGATACGGTCGAGCTGCCCTTGCGCGACGTGCTAAACCTCAAGGTCGGCTCGCGCGTGCTGCTCAACGTCAATTCCAGCTCCGACGTGCATCTCGTCTGCGGCGATCTCGCCATGTTCTCGGGAAAGATGGGCCGCAAGGGCGGCCATATTGCCATTCGCATCAGCGAAAAGATGGAAAAGGATCGAGGCCACACGCCATGACCGTGACCCTTGCCGCCGACCTTGTTGTCGCTCTTCTTCTCGTTTTCACAATATATTATACGGCAAAGCTCAGCCGTCGCTTGAGCATGATGCGCGCCGACAAGGCGGCGCTTCAGACGCTGGTGCAGACGCTCGCCCAGGCGTCGGCGAGCGCCGAGGCCGGGGTCGCCGGCCTCAAGGCCGCCGCAGAGGAGACGGGCCGCGAACTGGAGCGCAAGCTCCAGGCGGCGCAAGCGCTGCGCGAGGATCTCGCCTATATGATCGATCGCGGCGGCGCCATCGCCGACCGCATGGAGGCGTCACTGCGCCCGCGCCGCGAGCCGCCGCCGGCGGAGACGGCCCGGCCACGGCCGACGGAAGTGCCGCGGCCGCGGCCCGTGGAAGCGTTGCGGCCGTCGGCCGAAGCGCCGAGCCGCGAGCCCCGGACCGGCGGCGTCAATTTCATCCAGGAGATGGCGGCGCGGCTGGCGCCCGCCGCCGCTGCCGCCGGCACGCCGTCGCGCGCCGAGCGCGACTTGCTGCGCGCGCTGGCCGGCCGCCGCTAGGCAGGAGCGCGCGATGGAGTTCCGCCTGCGCCTCATGCCGGTGGCGGTGATCGCCACGGTCGGCCTGCTCGCCGTCAAGCTCGGCGACGCCTGGCAAGTGGTGGATGCGCCGGTCGCCACGGCGCGCGCGCAAACGGCGCCGGCAAATCCGCCGGCGCCCGCGGCCGCGCCCGCCGGCGAGGCGAAGCCCGGGACCAAGCCCGCCGCCGCGCCGGCGGCGGCGCCGGCCGGAGCCGACAAGCCGCAAGCGGTCGATCCCCTCACCATGAGCCCGTCGGAGGTGGAGCTGCTGCAAAAGCTCTCCGAGCGCCGCGCCGAGCTGGAGAAGCGCGCCGCCGCGCTCAGCCAGCGCGAAGTGCTGCTGCAGGCAACCGAGAAGCGCATCGACGAGAAGATCGCGCGGCTCGAGACGCTGCAGAAGGACATCGGCGGCATCGTCGACAAGCAGAACGAAGAGGATCAGGCGCGCATCAAGAGCCTGGTCAAGATCTATGAGACGATGAAGCCGGCCGAAGCCGCGCGCATCCTGGGCCAGCTCGACATGCCGGTGCTGCTGGGCGTGCTCGAGCACATGAAGGAGCGCAACGCCGCGCCCATCCTCGCCGCCATGGACCCGAGCAAGGCCAAGACGGTGACGCAGGCGCTGGCCGAGCGCCGGGGCCAGCGCGACCAGGCCGAAGCACCGTCCGACAAGCCGGAGCCGAAGCCGGCGGCGAAACCGTGATCAAGGGGTAAAGCGATGCAGGGCCTGCCGATGACGAAGCGCGCCGAGGACGCCGATCTCTTGCGGAGGATCCGGGCCATCGAGCCCAAGGGCGAGATTGCCGTGGACGCCGGCGCCGTCGCCTCGGTCGTCGAGGCGGTGGTCGCGAGCCTGTCGGGCGACATGTCCGTCGCCGATCTCAAGCTTTACCAGGAGCTCGAGCACCTCGCCCACTACATCCAGAGCGCCAAGCGCGAGATCGCCGCGCTCCGGCCGCATGACATCACCGAGCGCATTCCCGCCGCCACCGACGAGCTCGACGCGGTGGTGGACCATACCGCCGAGGCGACCGGCACCATCCTCGACGCCGCCGAGCGGCTGGAAAAGCTGGCGCCGAGCTTGCCGGCCGAGACGCGCGACGTCGTCGGCACGGCGGTCACCAGCATCTACGAGGCCTGCAACTTCCAGGACATTACCGGCCAGCGCATCACCAAGGTGGTGAAGACGCTGAAATTCATCGAGCAGAAGATCGACGCGCTGCTCGGCGCCTTCGGCGACGGCGTTGCCGTTCCGCCGCCGGAGCCCGAGCCGGAGCCGCTGGACGAGAATGCGCGGCTGATGCATGGGCCGCAGCTCCCCAGGGAGGCCAACAAGCAGGACGAGATCGACGCGATCCTGGCGGAGTTCGACCGGCAATGAGCCTGCGCGGCGCCTGCCTCGGTTTTCTGCTGGCGCTGACGCTGGCGCTGCCGGCGCGCGCCGCCGACAAGGTCGGCGTGCGCGCGGCCGAGCATGACGCGGAAGGCTTCGGCCGCATCGTTTTCGACTGGCCCGCGCCGGTGGCGTTCGAGGCCAAGATCGACGGCGACACGCTCACCGTGCATTTCGCCCGGGCGCTCGCCGCCAATTTCGATGCGGTGCCGCGCCATCTCGAGGCCTATATCGGCACGATCGGCATCGCCGCCGACGGCGCCAGCGTCGTGGCAAAGCTCAAAGTGCCGGCGCGGCTGCACAGCTTCACCGACGGCAATACCGTCGCCATCGACATTATCGCCGATGCGGCGCCGTCCCGGCCGCCGCCGGCCGCCGCTCCGGCCGCCGCGCCGCCGCCGTCATCGTCCTCGGACAAGGCACAACCGGTGGCGCTGCGCGTGGGCGAGCATTCCGGTTTCCGCCGCATCGTCTTCGATTGGCGCCAGAACGTCGCCTACAGCCTGAGCGAGAAGGACGGCCATGCCGAGCTGCGCTTCGCCCGCGCGGCCAAGCTCGATCTGGCGCGGCTGGCGGCAGCGCTGCCCGATCTCGCGCCGGCGTTCAGCGAGGAGGACGGCGCCAGCGTGCTGACGTTCAGCGTTTCCGCCGGCATCAGCTTCCGCCATTTCCACAGCGGCAACAGCATCGTGCTCGACGTGCTCGGCCGCCAGCCTGCCGCCGCCGGGGCGCGCGGCGCCGATCGCGTCACGCCGCCGCCGGAGCTGATCGAGCCGTCGGCCGGAACGCCCGACGAAACGGCCAAGCCGCCGCTCGGCGCGCCGCGGTCGCTGACGCGACCGCAAAGCCAGGCCTCGCCGCCGGGATCGCTCCCGGTTCATTACGCACTCGCGCCGCAGGGCGCGAGTTTGCGTTTCGACTGGCCGATGGCGACCGCCGCCGCGGTCTTTCGCCGCGGCGCCGCGCTGTGGCTGGTCTTCGCCGGAGCGAAGCGGCTCGATCTCGGCGAGCTGCGCCGCGCCGCGGGGGACGCGATCGCGCGCGCCGATCAGCTTCCGGACGCGGCGGCGACGGTGCTGCGTCTGATCGCGCGCCCCGGGCTCGAGCCCAGCCTGCGCCGCGCCGACAATTCCTGGATCGTCGATCTCGCGCCGCAGGAGGCGCGCGCCGACGCGCCGATCCCGGTCGAGGTGCATCCGGAGGCCGAGACGCCCGAGGTGCTGTTCGACGTCGCCGCGGCGGGCGAGCCGCTGTGGCTCAACGATCCCGAGATCGGCGACAAGCTCGTGGTGGTGCCGGTGACCGACTCCGGCCGCGGCCTCGGCGAAGCGCGGGACTTCGTCGATTTCCGCGCGCTGGCCAGCGTGCAGGGGATCGCGCTCCGTCCCAACGCCGACGATCTCAGCGTCACGCGCGGCGCCGACAGCGTCCGGGTGACGCGGCCCGGCGGGCTGCTGCTGTCCTCGGCCGCCGACCGGCAGCTTGCGCGCGAGCCGGGCGCGCTCGGCCGGCTGTTCGATTTCGCGGGTTGGCGCGGCCCCGCCGATCAGAGCTTCCTGCAGCGGCGCTCGCGCCTCGAACAGGCGGTGGCGGCGGCGCCGGCCTCGTACCGCTCGCGACCGCGCCTGGCGCTGGCGCGATTTTATTTCGCCAACCTCTATGCGCCCGAGGCGCTGGGCGTGCTGGCGGCGATCGCGCGCGACGATCCCGCCTTGAGCGGCGACGCCTCGGTGCTGCTGATGCAGGGCGCGGCCCATCTCATGAGCGACGACCAGAAGAGCGCCGCGGAGGAGCTTGGCCGCAAGAGCCTCGACAACGAGCCGGAGGCGATGCTGTGGCGCGCCTCGCTCTCGGCCGAGCTCGGCGACTGGCAGGTGGCGGCGCATGGCTTCTCGCTCGCCGCCAACCTGCTGCCGCGCTATCCCAAGGCGCTGCGCGACCGCTTCGCGCTGCAGGCGGCGGAAGCCTTCCTCGAGACCAATCAGCCGGCCGAGGCGCAGGGCATGACGCAGCTTGTGCTGAAGAGCGACCCCTCGCCCGGCAACAAGGCGATGGCGTTCTATCTCGACGGCAGGCGCCTGTTGGCGCAGGGCGAGTACAACAAGGCGATCGACCTCTGGACCGCGGCGGCGGCGATGGACGACCGGCCGAGCCGGGCGCGCGCGCTCTATGCCCGCACGCTCGCCGAGCTCGGTGCCAAGACGATGACCCGTCCCGAGGCGATCAAGCAGCTCGATCAGCTCCGCTTCGCCTGGCGCGGCGACATGTTCGAGTTCTCGCTGCTGCGCGAGCTCGGCGAGCTCAAGCTCGCCGATGGCGACCAGCTCGGCGGCTTCGACGCGCTGCGCGAGGCCGCCATCAACTTCCCGGACTATCCGCAGGCGAAAGAGGTGATGACGGAAATGAGCGACGGGCTCGCCGATACCCTGCTCGGCAAGGGCACGGAGGAGGTGCCGCCGCTCAAGGCGCTCGCCCTTTACGACGAGTTCAAGGATTACGCGCCGGTGGGCGAGCGCGCCGACGCGATCGTGCGCCGGCTGGTGGACCGGCTCGTCGCCGTCGACCTGCTCGATCGCGCCGGGGCGCTGCTCGAGGATCAGGTGATGCACCGGCTGGCCGGGCGCGACAAGGCGCGCGTCGCGGCCCAGCTCGCGCTGCTGCGGCTGCTCGACAACGACCCCGCCGGCGCGATCAAGGCGCTCGACATCGATGCCGGCAAGGACGTCCCGCCGGAGCTGGCGCGCCAACGCCAGCAGCTTCGCGCCCGCGCGCTCGCCCAGCTCAACCGCACCGACGAGGCGCTCGCGATCCTGGCGGACGACACCAGCCGCGATGCCGACCGGCTGCGCGCCGACGTCTTCTGGCGGGCACAGAACTGGATCGAGGCGGCCAAGATCTTCGCGCGGCTGGTGCCGCCGCCGGCGGCGGACGGCGCGCTCGACGCGGCGTCGAGCCAATTGGTGCTCAACTGGGCCTCGGCGCTGACCTTGGCCGGCGACCAGAAGGGCCTGGCGCAGTTGCGCCAGACCTACGGCAAGGCGATGGCGGCGACGGCATTGGCCGATGCGTTCCGCGTCGTGGCCGGCGACGGCGCGTCCGCCGGCGGCGGCGATCCCCGCGCCGTCGCCAGCCGCGTCGCGCAATTGGGCGAGCTGCAGAGCTTCATGGCGAATTACAAAGAGCGGCTCGCCAAGGACAAGCTGAGCGATATCAATTGAGCTGTCAGCGATCAGCTATCAGCTATCAGCTATGAAAGATCCTCCCCTCTCCGCCCCTCGGGGCGGAGAGGTCGGGTGAGCAACCCGTTCGATCGCTTCGCGATCGAACCCAAGCGGGGCCGACCGCAAAGCGGTCGGCCGGGTTGCTGGGGGCGCTTCGAGAGCGTGGCGTATGGCTTCGAGCACGCCCTCGAGGTTATCGAGCATATCGCTGTTCCAGAATCGGATGACGCGGTATCCGTACCGCGCAAGTTCGGCCATGCGCGATCGGCCTTCTCGATCCGCTCCGCATGCTGGCCGCCATCCAGCTCGATCGCCAGTTTGCGGGCGGGACAAGCGAAGTCGGCGATGCGTCGCCCGATCGGATGCTGGCGGCGAAATCTCCAAGACGGGATGCGCTCGCGCAAAGCTCGCCAGAGCGTCTTTTCGACATCCGTGGCGTCCTGGCGCAGGCGCCGAGCGATCACGGTCCTTGGTCTCAACGACATCGTCAGCCCCACCTCACCCTGCCTCTCCGCCCCAATGGGGCGGAGAGGAGTAGATCGTCGCGTTCTCGTTCAAGGGGCGCCGTAAAACGCCGCGGCGTCCTCGCGCAGGTGCCGGCGCGAGCCCGTGCGCAGATAGAGGAGATGGCCGCCGGGATAGAGCTTCAGGCTGACGCGCTCGGCGGTGAGATTGGCCGGCAGGTGCTCGACGACATAGCGGCTCATCATATAGGGCGTGGTGAGGTCGGTGAACCCGTGCGCGATCAGCACCTTGAGCTTCGGCTGCAGCGACAGCGCGCGGGCGAGCGCATCGGCGGCGCCGAGGCTCTGGCGGTCGCCGGAATTGCCCTCGCGCCACTCCCAATGCCGGCCGAGCTCGCCATTGAGCAGGATGTAGGAGAGGTCGGTGGCGAAGCCTAGCTCGTCGCGGGCATAGGCGGTGAAGGCGCGGGTGAAGGGTGCCACCGTCCCTTCGAGGATCGGGTCGTCCTCGACGTAAAAGGAGGCGGGATCAGGGTCGGGCGCGGCGACGGTGCCGTCATAGCGGCTGACGATCTGCCGCTCGGCGTGGCGCATCGCCTTGACATAGGCGCCGGCCGGCACGCGGCCGCCCCAGCGCGCCACCACCGCCTCGTCGAGGCCGGTGAGCTCGGCGAGGCGGCGATAGAAATTCTCCGGCCGTCCCGTCTCGCCCGCGGCGAGGACGGTGAGATAGTCGCCGAGGGCGAAGCGCTCGGCCTCGCCCAGCGCCTCGGGCGACAATGCGTGCTTGTCATCGAGCGCCACCGCGGCATAAGAGGGCAGCCGCAGCGCCCAGGGCAGCACGTCGAAGCGGTCGCCGCTCATCAACCGGAACTCGATGACCGGCGAGACCATCATCACCCCGGCCGGCGCGACGCCCTCGCGCTGCGCCAGCAGCAGGGCAAGCCGCGCCGCGCGGAAGCCGCCATAGCTCTCGCCGACAAGGTAGACCGGCGAGGCCAGCCGGTCGGAGCGCGCGAGATGCAGGCGGACGATCTGCGCCAGGGCGTCGAGGTCGGGGTCGACGCTCGTCAGCTTCTTGGCGGCTTCCTCGCTTACCGCGCGGCTGTAGCCGGTGCTGATGGGGTCGAGGAAGACGAGGTCGGTGAAAGGCAGCCAGCTATCGGGATTGTCGCCGACGTGGTCGACCGCCGGCTGCGGCAGGCCGGCGGCGCCGAAATCGAGGGCGCGGGGGCCGAGCGCGCCGATGTCGAGATAGGCGGAGGCGGCGCCCGGCCCGCCATTGAAGGCGTAGGTGACGGGACGCTGCGTCCGGTCGCCGACGCCGTCGAGAGTGAAGGCGACATAGAAGATGTCGGCCTGCTTTTCGCCCTTGTCGTCGCGCAGCGGCAGCGTCCCGGCGGTGGCGGTATAGCCGAGCTGCCTGTCGCCGATCTTGACCTGATGATGGGTGACGGAATCCGCCGGCAGCAGCGACACCGGCGATGGCGCCGGCGCGGCGGCGGCGGGCTTTTCCGCCGGCGCGTGGCGCGGCGCCTCCTGGGCGAGCGCCGGCGCGGCCAGCCGAAGCGGCAGCAGGCTCGCGAGCAGCAGGAGAGAGCGGCAGGGACGGGACATGGCGGCCTCGGCTCCGATGCGGACGGAGCCGAGGAACCTAGGAGCCTGTCTGAATAATGGGAAGGGCCTGCGTTCCCCATTACTCAGACAGGCTCCTAGCTCGGCCCGAAGCTCTGCACCAGCGAGCCCGCGACGAGATACCAGCCGTCGACCAGCACGAAGAAGATGAGCTTGAACGGCAGCGAGATGGTGACGGGCGGCAGCATCATCATGCCCATCGACATCAGAATCGAGGAGACGACGAGATCGATGACGAGAAAGGGCAGGAACAGCAGGAAGCCGATCTCGAAGGCGCGGCGCAGCTCGCTGATCATGAAGGCCGGCACCAGCACGCGGTAAGGCACGTCCTTGGGCTGGGCGACGGTCTCGATCTTGGCCATGCCGGCGAAGAGCTGCAGGTCCTGGCTGCGCACATGCCCGGTCATGAAGTCGTGCAGCGGCGCCGCGGCGCGGGTGAGCGCCTCCTGCTCCGGCAGCTTCTCGGCGATGAGCGGCGCGATGCCGTCGTCGTAGGACTTCTCCAGCGTCGGCGCCATGATGAAGCCGGTGAGAAAGAGGGCGAGGCTGATCAGCACGATGTTGGGCGGCGTCTGCTGCATGCCGAGGGCGTTGCGCAGGAAGGACAGCACGACGATGATGCGCGTGAAGGACGTGACGGTGACCAGGATCGCCGGCGCCAGGCTCAGCACCGTCAGCAGCGCCACGAGCTGCAGGATGCGCCCGGTGCTCGAGCCGCCCTCGCCGCCGAGATCGAGCGTCAGCGCCTGCGCCATCGCCGGCGCGGCGGAAAGCGCGAGCAGACCCGCGGCCAGCGCCGTGAGCCGCCAGAGGCGACGGCTCACGGCGCTCCCCCCTCGATCATGCCGGAGAAATCTCCGGCACTCCCGCGTTCGATGACGAGATCGCTTTGCACGCCCAGCAGCAGCAGGTGCTCGACCTCGTCGCGCTTCAGCAGCACGAGGCGGCGCTTGCCGTCAAGTGGCAGCACTTCGAGGATCGCGAGCCGGCGCTTGCCGCCGACGGCGGCGAGGCGGCCACCGAGGCCGAGCCGGCGCGCCAGAAAGGCGCAGAGCGCGATGAGCAGGACGACGAAGCCCAGCGCCAGCACGAAGCGCCAATAGGTGTCGAACCCCATGGCTCAGCGCGGCCCTTCCGACCCGTAGGCGTCGTTGGCGCGCCGGCGTTGGGCCGCCGCGCTCTGGCGGGCGATGTCGTCGGCGAGCGCGTCGAGCGCGTCGGCAAGCTCGGCCAGCGCGCGGGCGAAAGCAGGCCGCGCGCCGGCGGAAAGCGACGCCGCCGCCTCGCACAGCGCGGCCACGGCGGCGTCGAGGCCGGCGACGTCGACAAAGGCGCCGTCGGCGAGCGCGCGGCGCGCCTCGGCGACCGCCGCGACGATCTCGGCGAGCCGCGCCTGCGGGCTCATGGCCTGCCGCCGGCGGCGGCCTGCCGCTCATTGGCGCGGTAGATATAGAACAGGATCTCGGCGACGGCGGCGAAGGCGGCCAGCGGGATCTGCTGGCCGATCTCGACCGCGGCGAGGATCTCGGCGAGGTCGCCATCCTCGCGCACCTTGACGCCATGGGCGAAGGCGAGCTCGAGGATGCGCTCGGCCAGCGCGCCGCGGCCGCTGGCGACGACCTGCGGCGCCTTGTCTTGCCGCCGGTCATGGTGCAGCGCCACGGCGACGGGCCGGCGCTCGGGCAAGGGGCGGGGGTTCGACAAGGCAATCCTTCCGACAGAGGCGGAGCCGAGCCCCATCCTGCACCGGATATGCTTAATTAATGGTTGCCGGGCCTTTGCGGACGATCGCTAACCGGATGGACGGGCTCGGCTATTCCGCGCTCGGCGGCGATCGCCGGCGGCGGCGTCAACTATCTGAGGTGCCGGCAAAATACCCGCGATTTTACCGGTTATTAATCAGACTCCGCCAAGCTCTCAGGCCATGGACATCAGCAAGATTCCGCTGCTCGAAGCGATCACCAAGCGCATGAGCTGGCTCGGCGAGCGGCAATCGGTGCTGGCGCAGAACGTCGCCAACGCCGACACCCCCGCCTACACCGCCAAGGACGTGGCGCCGCCGAGCTTCGCCGAGCTGGTCTCGGGCGCGGCCGCGCGGCTTCCCATGGCGGTGACGGCGCCCGGCCACATCACGCCCATCAGCGATGCCGGCAGCTTCAAGATCACGCCGCAGAAGGTCTCCGAGCGCGCGCCCAACGGCAATGCCGTGCAGCTCGAGGACCAGATGATGAAGATCTCCGACACCGCCAACGACTACGCGCTCACGACCAGCCTTTATCGCCAGCAGCTCGGGCTCATCAAGCTCGCGCTCGGCCACGGCAGCAGCAGCTAGGAGCCTAGCCGGCATGGACCTCGAAACCTCGCTTCAACTCTCCTTCGCCGGCATGAGCGCGCAAAGCACGCGGCTGCGCGTCATCGCCGAGAATCTCGCCAACGCCGAATCCACCGCGCAGACGCCGGGCGGCGAGCCCTATCGCCGCCAGGTCGTCACCTTCCAGAGCGTGCTCGACAAGTCGATCGGCGCCACCACCGTCAAGGTGGCGCATATCAAGCCCGGCGGCGGCTCGTTCGAGCGCACCTACGATCCCGGCAATCCCGGCGCCGACGCCGAGGGCTACGTCCTGAAGCCCAACGTCAACCCGCTGATGGAGCTGATGGATATGCGCGAGGCGCAGCGCAGCTATCAAGCCAATCTCGACACCATCACCGCGGCCAAGACGATGATCAGCCGCACCATCGATTTGCTGCGCAACTAGGCGCGCTCGCCGGAAAGGATCCCTCATGGTCGCGACCATCTCCACCGCCGCCGCCGCCTACGCCAATGCCAGCAAAATGACCGCCGCCGGGTCTGCGGCCGGCGCCTCTGCCGGCGGCAGCGGCTTCGCCGACCTGCTGCAACAGGCGGCGGGCGACGCGGTCGACGCGCTGAAAACCGGCGAGGCGCAAAGCCTCCAGGCGGTGACCGGCAAGGCCGACCTCGCCGCGGTGACCCAGGCGGTGAACAACGCCGAGATCGCGCTCCAGGCCGTGCTCGCGGTGCGCGACAAGGTCATCTCGGCCTATCAGGACATCTCCAAGCTCTCGATCTGATGACCACCCCGGACGCCATCGACCTCGCGCATCAGACGGTTGTCGTCGCGCTCAAGCTCGGCGGGCCGGTGATGCTGCTGGCGCTCGCCGTCGGCCTCGCCATCTCCTTCCTGCAGGCGCTGACCCAGATCCAGGAGATGACCCTCACCTTCGTGCCGAAGATGCTGGTCATCCTGGTGTCGCTGCTGGTGCTGCTGCCGTTCATGATCACGACGCTGACCGATTTCACCCAATCGCTCGTCGGCCGCATCATCTCGGGATAGCGCCTGGGATTCGGAAATGCCTGAGACGGCGCGCGAGATCATCGACCCCCACCTCACCCCAACCCTCTCCGCCCCTCGGGGCGGAGAGGGTTGGGGTGAGGTGGGGTGAACACACGGTACCGGCCAGTGACGCTCGAGCAGTTGCTGCCGGCCAACCTCTTCGCGGCGGCGCTGATCTTCGCGCGGGTCGGCTCGGCAATGATACTGTTGCCCGGCTTCGGCGAGTTCTACGTGATGCAGCGCTATCGGCTGCTGCTGGCGGTGCTGGTCTCGGCGCTGCTGACGCCGGTGCTGGGGCCGAGCCTGCCGCCGCTGCCGGCGAGCGGCGTGCGGCTCGTCGTCGCCGTCGGCAGCGAGGCGATGATCGGCCTCTTCCTCGGCTCGGTGGCGCGCGTGCTGCTCGGCGCGCTCGACATCGCCGGCACCATCGTCTCGCTCCAGCTCGGCCTCTCCCAGGCGCAGATCTTCAACCCGGCGGCGGCGGCGACCGGCACGCTCGTCAGCTCGCTCTACGGCGTGATGGGGGTGCTGCTGATCTTCCTCGCCGACCTCCACCACCTCCTGCTGCGCGCCGTGGTCGACAGCTACGCCACCTTCGCCCCGGGCGCGATGCCGCCGCTCGGGGATCTCTCCGACATGATCGCGCGCGGCGTCGCCGGCGCCTTCGTCATCGGCATGGAGATGTCGGCGCCGTTCATCGTGCTCGGCGTCCTCTTCTTCGTCGTCATCGGCTTCATCGGCCGGCTGGTGCCGCAGCTCCACGTGCTGTTCGTCACCCAGCCGTTGCAGATCGTCGGCGGGCTCCTCGCCATGGTCTTCGTGCTCGCGGCCAGCATGCGCTGGTTCCTCGACGCCTTCATCGGCCAATTCACCGCGCTGACGGGCGGCTGACGCGATGGCCGAGGGGAGCGACAACAGGACCGAGCAACCGACGCAGCGCAAGCTCAACCAGGCGCGCCTGCGCGGCCAGGTGGTGCAATCGCGCGAGATCAACAGCCTCTTCATGCTGTCGGCCGGCGCGGTGATCGTGCTGCTGCTGGCGCCGCCGCTGGCGCGGCGCCTGGATACGACGCTCGCCCGCTTCCTCGATCCCGCCCGCCTGTCGGACGGCGGCGGCATCCTGTGGGAAGCGGTCGCCAATCTGCTCGCCGAGGTCGCCGGCGTCATGGTCCTGCCGCTGATCCTGCTGATCGCCACCGCGATCGCGGGATCGCTGCTGCAGACCGGCTTCGTGCTCGCCTTCGAGAAGGTCGGCTTCGACCTCTCGCGGCTGTCGCTGCTCAGCGGCTTTTCGCGGCTGTTCTCGCTGCGCTCGGCGCTGGAATTCATCAAGAACCTGGCGAAGGTCGCCGTGATCATGGCGATCGCCGTCTGGATGCTGCTGCCGGAAGTCGCCCGGCTGCCGCTGCTCGCGAGCCTCGGCGCCGGCGCGCTGGCGACGGAGATCCACCATCTGCTGCTGCGGCTGACGCTGGCGGTGCTGCTGCTGGTCGCGGTGCTGGCGGTGCTCGATTACGGCTATCAGCGCTTTGCCTTCCTGCGCTCGATGCGCATGTCGCGCCAGGAGATCAAGGAGGAGCACAAGCAGGCGGAAGGCGATCCCATGGTCAAGGCGCGGCTGCGCCAGATCCGCATGGAGCGCACGCGCCGGCGCATGATGGCGGCGGTGCCGACCGCCTCGGTGGTGGTGACCAACCCGACGCATTACGCGGTGGCGCTCGCCTACGAGATGGGCGACAAGGGCGCGCCCAAAGTGGTCGCCAAGGGCGCCGACCTCATCGCGCTCAGGATTCGCGAGGTCGCCGAGGAGAACGACGTGCCGGTGGTCGAGAACCCGCCGCTGGCGCGCGCACTCTACGCCCATGTCGAGCTCGACCAGGAGATCCCGCAGGAGCATTACCGCGCGGTGGCCGAGATCATCAGCTACGTCTTCCGCCTCAGGGGCAAGATGCAGCCGAGATAGGTGTCGCAGGATATGCTAGGATAACGCCGATGGATGGCACGCCGCAGCAGACAATCCCCCTGGCGCCGACCGTCGCCGAGTCGGACGGCGCAGCGGAGCTCATCGGCACCGCAGGCATGCCCGCCTGGATGCGCCGGCTGGGGCCGATCGCCCTGATCTGCGCCGGAGTGGCGGCGCTGCTGCTGGTCGTGTCGCTGCTCGAGATCGTCGAGCAGGGCAGGGGGCGGCCGCTGGCCATGGGGCTCCTGGTGCTCGCCGGCGTTCTCGGCACGGCGGCGATCGTCGCCCGGCAGCTCCATCGCGCGCTGGCCGGCCGCGTCGACCTCTTGAGCCAGGCGCTCGAGGCCTCGGCCAGCGCGCACCTCATCCTGGCTCCCGACGGTAGCATCGCCTATGCCAATGCCGCTTTCCACCGCTGCTTCCCGGCGCTCGCCGCGCCGCCGCTGGAGGCGCTCGGCCGGCGCCTTGCCGCCGACGAGGCGGCGGCGGCCGAGTTCGCCCGGCTGCGCCACGAAGCCCGCCATTCGGGCCGCGCGCAAGGCCGGCTGGCGCTGCGCCACGAGGCCGGCGCCCTCTGGTTCAACGTCTCGGCCCATCTCCTGGCGCGGCGGCCGGGCTACAGCCTCTGGAGCTTCGAGGACGTCACCGCGCGCCACGAGATGGAGCAGGTGATCCGCGACGAGCAGATGAAGCTCGCCGACTTCCTCGACCACGCGCCGATCGGCTTCTATTCCGTCGACGGCGAGGGCCGCTTCCTCTTCGTCAACCAGGCGCTCGCCGAATGGCTCGGCGCCTCGCCGGGCGAGCTGGTCGAGGGCGGCGCGCGGCTGCGCGACTTCCTGGTGAGCGAGGTGCCGCAGGGCAGCCCGCCGCACGCGCCCTTCGAGGGCGGCGCGGCGGGGGCGCCGCGCGGCGAGGTGGTGCTGCGCGGGGCGCAGCGCCGCACCGTCTACGCCTCGATCAGCCAGAGCGTGATCAAGATCGGCGACGGCCTGCGCACCCGCTCGGTGGTGCGCGACCTCACCCCCGAGCGCGAATGGGAAGAGGCGCTGCGGCTGTCGCGGCTGCGCTTCCAGCGCTTCTTCGCCAACGCGCCGGTCGGCATCGCGCTGCTCGACAAGACCGGCAGCCTGGTCGAGGCTAACCGCGCGCTGGGCGAGCTTTTCGCCACCCCGCCGGCCGAGCTCATCGGCAAGGAGCTGGTGCGGCTTCTCTCGCCGGAGAGCCAGGGAGAAGTTGCGATCAAGATCGAAGCCGCCGCCAAGGGGCAGCTCATCGCCCGGCCGGTGGAGGTGCGCCTGGGCGGTCCGCGCGACCGCTCGGCCTCGCTCTTCGTCAGCCGGCTCGACGCCGCCGAGGAAGGCGAGGCGGGGGTCATCCTGCACTTCATCGACACCACCGAGCAGAAGAGCCTCGAGACCCAGTTCGCGCAGTCGCAGAAGATGCAGGCGGTGGGCCAACTCGCCGGCGGCGTGGCGCACGACTTCAACAACCTGCTCACCGCCATGATCGGCTTCTGCGACCTGCTGCTGCTGCGCTTCCGGCCGGGCGATCCGTCCTTTGCCGACATCATGCAGATCAAGCAGAACGCCAACCGCGCCGCCAACCTGGTGCGCCAGCTCCTCGCCTTCTCGCGCCAGCAGACGCTGCAGCCGCGCGTCCTTTCCATCACCGACGTGCTGGCGGAGCTGTCGCATCTGCTGCGTCGCCTCATCGGCGAGAACATCGAGCTGAAGGTGGTGCATGGCCGAGAGCTGGGCCTGGTCAAGGTCGATCAGGGCCAGCTCGAGCAAGTGATCATCAACCTCGCCGTCAACGCCCGCGACGCCATGTCCGGCGGCGGCACGCTCACCATCCGCACCGCCACCATGGCGAGCGACTATCCGATGCGCCGCGGCCATGAGGTGATGCCGCCCGGCGAGTACGTGCTGATCGAGGTCACGGATACCGGCATCGGCATCCCGCGCGAGAATCTCGCGCGCATCTTCGAGCCGTTCTTCTCGACGAAGGAGGTGGGCTCGGGCACCGGGCTCGGGCTTTCCACCGTCTACGGCATCGTCAAGCAGACCGGCGGCTTCGTCTTCGTCGAGAGCGAGGAGCGCAAGGGCGCGCAATTCTCGATCTTCCTGCCGCGCCACCAGGGCGGCGAGGCGGCGGCGGGAGCGCGCGCCGACCTCACCGGCGAGCAGGCCCGCGACCTCACCGGCGCCGGCACCGTGCTGCTGGTCGAGGACGAGGACCCGGTGCGGCTCTTCAGCGCGCGGGCGCTCAGGAACAAGGGCTACAAGGTGATCGAGGCCAAGAGCGGCGAGGCGGCGCTCGAGGTCATCACCTCGGGCAGCGAGCAGGTGGAGCTGCTGATCACCGACGTGGTCATGCCCAAGATGGACGGGCCCAATCTGGTGAAGCAGGTGCGCGAGCTGCACCCCGACATGAAGGTGATCTTCATCTCGGGCTATACCGAGGACGCCTTCAGGAAGCGCCTCGACCGCGACAGCGACATCCATTTCCTGCCCAAGCCCTTCTCGCTGAAGCAGCTCGCCGGCAAGGTCAAGGAAGTGATGCTGGCGGATTCCTGAGGCGAGTTCGCGCAGCGAACTCGTCCTCGGCGGCGTCAGCGGTTGCGCCAGCAACCGCGAAAGCCGCTCGCCCGCGGCGGCGCCAGCGGTTGCGTAGCAACCGCGAGAGCCGCACCATGCAGGCTGGCCTGTGGGACGGACCTGCGTTCCCGGAGAAACAGGCTACTCCGGTTCCAAATGCATGCCGAACCGAACATCAACAATTTCGGCGAGGCGAATCTGTTTCGTCAATGGCAATTCTCGCTTAGGTTACTTGGCAGTTCTTGGGATATGGCGAGACGGGTCCGGGAGTCATTCCCTCCCTGTTTTGCTATGATGTTCGTGCTATCTGGAATTAGAGGAGCACCAACATGGCTGACGGCGTACCTTCTCCTTCACCGCTTACGGTGCAAGAGCAGATTCAAATCCTCAAGTTTGAATACGCCGCGCTCCGGACAGAACTTTTGCAACGGCACACAACCGCGATCCAGATGGCAACCGTTTTTGTTACTGCCGCCATCACCATTGTTACGTTTTCAGTTACCAACGCTTTTTGGTCGTGGCTCGTTTTGTTGGTTGTGATCTTGCCGGTAATAGTCGGTGTGGTAGGTCTCTATTTTTACGTCAATATGAGCTACATAGTTGCTCAACTGATAAAACTGGAAAATCAGATTAATGATCTAGCTAATGCAAAACTTCTCACGTGGGAAACTGATCGCGCATTTTTCAGCGACAAAGGAGGTGAGAGAATTGACCGCATTATTGGCCCCTTTTTGGTTCCTTTTCGCAGGCTCGGTGTTTGGCTGAAAAAGAAGGCGCGTTCAAATTAATATCTACATCCTTCATGCAGGATTGAATTGATGGCCGACGACGAAGCCCAAGACGAACCAAGCGCCGAGGAAATCGCGCGGCGCGTGCAGCGCGGACTAAGGCACGCACTCAATATGCCGCACAAGCCGCAACTAGAGTCGAGTCGGAAAAAGCGGCACCCAGCCAGAAAAGGCCGGATCCATAAGAGCAAGTCTCGGCGCTGATGCTGCTGACTTGGGTTGATCCGCGGTCTACGGGTTCTTGGTCAATCGCCGTTCAATCCACGTGACAAGATCGTCGAACCTGATTTGATGTTTGACGACCATCATTATGATGTCCTCGACTTCGGCGTTCTTGGATGCGCTGTCGAGCGCCACCTTGTAGCCGCTTTTCGCAAGAAGCAGATTCAGCAGAATCAACGTGGTCCGTTTGTTTCCGTCGAGGAAACCGTGATTCGAGGCGAAGGACTCAACCAATGCGGCGGCTTTTCGAGATATCGTGCGGTAATAGCCGGAGTACGGACGCGCCAGGGCGGACTCGATGAGGCCATAGTCATGGATACCGGTGCGGCCGCCATATTTGAGCGCCTCTTCATGAGCGGAAAGCGCGTCGCCGAGAGTGAGCCGATAGTGCTGCCTATTTCTCGGCAAGGCGCTTTAATGCCGGCGCAAACTCCGAGCTGATCATCTTGATCGTCGAGACGGATGAGCCGCTTGTGGTTGTGGTCACCGTGGAGCCGTCGAAATTAAGAGTCCACTTGTGGCCGCCAGCAGGCAGTTGCAGAACATGCGCCGCATAGGGGCTGCCCTTCGATGGCGGTGGCGCCGCAGGCCTGTGCTTGGCTACGAGGACGCGTTTTGCTTTGCGCTTTTTCGACACTCGCGTTGTCATGCCGTTCGCCGCCAGAGGAAATATTCCCGGCCACGATAGTAGCAAGGCATCTGTTTGCGAGATATGGATTTTTGCCGGCATTTCCAATGGCACCGCGCCGGGAAGCCGAAGCTGGTGAGGCTATCGGTCGGCCGTGGGATGGGGGGTGACGGCCGGCAAGCCACCCCGCACCGTGCGGGTTGGCCTGAGCAACTCCCGGCATTGATTTTAGCGCGCTCGCCTGTCGCCGGCGTAACAATCCGCGGACGCCAGCGTTTACACGCGGCATCGGATGGATGCTTCGCCTCGCGCTATTGTTGATTGCGGCCATGCTGGTGCAGCCGCGGATTGCGGTTGGCGATTCCAGCTGGAAGACAAGCAGCGCCGTCTGGGGGGCGAGGGACAAGTGCACCGAGCAGGCGCGCAAGGCCTTTCCCGACTACACCCGCGAGTCGAACGCCAAGCGCGAGAAGGCGCGCCAGGACTGCCTGCGCGCCAACAACCTGTCAGCGAAGGAAAGCTCGGTCCCGCCGCCAATGCCGACCCCGCATCAATGAGATCGCCGAGCGCGCTTGCGGATAGGCTACCCTGCGCCGTGCGGTTCCCGCGCTTGCTGCGCAAGCGCTGACGCCGCCCCGGACGAACACTCCGCGATCGCGAGGCGGTGTGTCTTTCCGGCACGGTTAATGGGAACGAAAAAAGAACTTGCCACAGTGAACAAAGCGTGTACACTGCCTCGCCACAGGGGTTCGTTGCATGCGCCGGACCCCTATGGAATAAGGAGGGCGGTCAATGACGCAGCCGGCTTTGCGCCTGTTGGACAAGGACACGATGGACAAGCAGAAGGCCCTGGACGCCGCCCTCGGCCAGATCGAGCGGGCGTTCGGCAAGGGCTCGATCATGAAGCTGGGCTCGCGCGAGGCCGCGGCCGAGACCGAGGTCATCTCGACGGGCTCGCTCGGCCTCGACATCGCCCTCGGCATCGGCGGCCTGCCGCGCGGGCGGATCGTCGAGATCTATGGCCCCGAAAGCTCGGGCAAGACCACGCTGGCGCTGCACGTCATCGCCGAGGCGCAGAAGGCCGGCGGCACCTGCGCCTTCATCGACGCCGAGCACGCCCTCGACCCGGCTTACGCCAAGAAGCTCGGGGTCAATATCGACGACCTCCTGATCTCGCAGCCCGATGCCGGCGAGCAGGCCCTCGAAATCGCCGACACGCTGGTGCGCTCGGGCGCCATCGACGTGCTGGTGGTGGATTCGGTGGCGGCGCTGGTGCCGCGCGCCGAGCTCGAGGGCGAGATGGGCGACAACCATATGGGCCTCCATGCCCGGCTCATGAGCCAGGCGCTCCGGAAGCTCACGGGCTCGATCTCGAAATCGCGCTCCATGGTGATCTTCATCAACCAGATCCGCATGAAGATCGGCGTCATGTTCGGCAATCCCGAGACCACCACCGGCGGCCACGCGCTCAAATTCTACGCCTCGGTCCGGCTCGACATCCGCCGCATCGGCGCGATCAAGGAACGCGAGCAGGTGATCGGCAACCAGACCCGCGTCAAGGTGGTCAAGAACAAGATGGCGCCGCCCTTCAAGGTGGTCGAATTCGACATCATGTACGGCGAAGGCATCTCCAAGCGCGGCGAGCTGCTCGATCTCGGCATGCAGGCGGGCGTGGTCGAAAAATCCGGCTCCTGGTTCTCCCATGAAGGCCAGCGCATCGGCCAGGGCCGCGAGAACGCCAAGCTGTTCCTCAAGGACAATCCCGAGATCGCCGATGCCATCGAGCGCGCCATCCGCAGCAATGCCGGCCTCGTCGCCGACGCGATGATGGTCGCCGGCGGCGACGGCGGCGCCGAGGAATAACCGGCGCTCCGTTGCGATCGACTACCCGGTCCGTTTTCATCCCCCCGACGAAACGGACCCGCGGCGCCGGCCTACCTCCGTGCCGGCGCCGCACTTTTTCTTTCCGCGGTCCCGGCGCGCTGGCGGCGCGCGACTCGATGCGCAGCGGAGAGAGCGGAAATCGCGATTGCGCCGCGGCCGGAACTCTGCGAGGTTGCCGGCGAGCGACAGGCTCGCGTCTTTTCGAGGGGCGACGCCAAAGAATGGGCGAGGAGACGCGCGATCCCGCGAGCGACCTTGTGGATTTCGCCGGCGACCGCCGCTTTGCCACGATTCTCGCCGACCCGCCCTGGCGCTTTGCCAACCGAACCGGCAAGATGGCGCCGGAGCACCGGCGGCTGTCGCGCTACGGCACGATGACCGTCGAGGAGATCGCCGGCCTTCCCGTCGCCGGACTCGCGGCCGAGACGGCGCATCTCTATCTCTGGGTTCCGAACGCGCTGCTGCCTGAGGGGCTGCGCGTCCTGCAGGCCTGGGGCTTTTCCTACAAGACCAACATCGTCTGGCACAAGCGGCGCAAGGACGGCGGCTCCGACGGACGGGGCGTCGGCTTCTATTTTCGCAACGTGACGGAACTCATCCTCTTCGGCGTGCGCGGCAAGAATGCCCGCACCCTGGCGCCCGGGCGGCGGCAGGTGAATTACCTCGGCACGCGCAAGCGCGAGCATTCGCGCAAGCCGGATGAGCAATTCGACATCATCGAATCCTGCAGCGCCGGTCCCTATCTCGAGCTTTTTGCCCGCGGACAGCGGCCGGGATGGGCCGCCTGGGGCCATGAGGCGGAAGAGGGCTACGAGCCGCGATGGCCGACCTACGCCTACAATTCGACGGCCGCGCGCGCGGCGGGCGGTTGAGGGAAGGGCAGCCGGCCGCGCGTCCGCCGGACAGCTCCCCCCGCTGCCGCCGTCCAGATGCGAACGGTCTTGTCGCTCCCCCGGACGGCCTTCGAGTCGCCGGGCGCCAAGCGGGCCTCGCCGGCCCGCCGCGGGTCAGCCGGCGATGCGCACCCGCGCTTGCTCTTCCTTGCGCGCTTTCGCCACCGCCGATTTGGCGCCGGTGCTGACGGTGAAGAGGTCGAGCCGGTCGAGCTCGTCGTCGACCACCGGCGTGAGCGCCTCGTCCTGATAGGTGCGCCGGTCGGGATCACTCGCCACCCGCTTGCGCAAGCGCCAAATCCGCCAGAAGAGGCCGGCAAGGCGCACATGCTTCACCACGATCTCGGCGGCGTAGCGCGGATAGAACACCAGCGGGTGCTCGCGCGGCAGGCCGGGGCGGCGGTCCCTGCGGTATTTGCGCCGGAAATAGCCGCCTTGCAGCGGATGCACGCGCTCGATGGTGATCGAGCCGTAGAACCACAGGATCAGGAAGGAGATGTTGCCGAGCCCGTACCGGCCGGACGCCGCGCGGCGCATCATTTTTTCCAGATGCTCCGGCGCGTAATAGGCCCGCCAGGCGCGCTGATAGATATCCTCCCACGCCGCCTTCGACATCTTGGGATGAGTGGTGGTGACGTGCTCGAGATCGTATTTGTTGAGATCGGGATCGAGAGGGGCGCCGGCGAGGTGGAGCTTCTGGTGATCCTCGGAGCCCGGCAGCGGCGTGAGGCAGAAGAATTCCAGCATGTCGATCGGCAGCTCGCGCTGGATGATCTCGATGTCGCGCAGGATGGTCTCGGGCGTGTCGCCGGGGAATCCCAGGATGTAGCCGCCATAGGTGGTGATGCCGAGGCTGCGCCATTCCAGCAGCATCTTGCGGTATTCGGTGATCTTGTTCTGCCGCTTCTTGGCGCCGAGCAGGCTGTCCGGGTTGATGTTCTCGAGGCCGATGAAGACGCGCGTCACGCCGGCGCGCTTGGCCTTGGCGATGAAGTTCGGAATGCGGTGACAGAGCGTGTCGACCTGAATGATGAACTTTATCCTGAGCCCTTCGCGCTCGCGGATGTCGCCCAGGCGGTCGAAAATGCTCTCCCAATCCTTGTTGCGCGCGAAATTGTCGTCGGTGATGAAAAAGTGGTCGATGCCCTGCGCCAGGTTGAGCCGCACGATCTGCTCGACGTCGTCGGCCGAGCGGCGGCGCGACTGGCGGCCCTGCACGTTGATGATGGTGCAGAAGGAGCATTGGAAGGGGCAGCCGCGGCCGGCGTCGAAGCTCGCCGTCTGCATGGCGATGCGCCGGATGCGGTCGGCCGGCAGCACCGGCGGCGGCCTGCCGGCGATGTTCGGCAGATCGTCCATGTAGTTGTAGAGCGGGCGGAGCGTCCCCCGCCAGGCGTCGCGCAGGACCTCGTCGAATCGCCCTTCCGCCTCGCCGGCAAAGAGCGAGATGCCGAGCGCCATCGCCTCCTCGAGCTCCGGCGACAGCTTGGGCAGCATCGCGATCGAGCCAGAGACGTGAAAGCCGCCGATGCAGACCTGGAGTCCCTCAGCCCGCAGCCGGCGCGCGATGTCCATGGCGCGGGGAAACTCGTTCGACTGCACGCCGACCAGACCGACAAGCCCGGGACCGCCGCCGATCTCGCGGGCGATGCGCTCCGGCCGGATGCGCGTGTTGGTCTCGTCGAACGCGCTGACGACGATCTCGACATCTTCGCCCAGCACGCGGCGCTCGGAGCAGTCGCGGGCGAGGCCATAGAGATTGGCGAGCGTTGTCGACGGGATGGGCGAGCGCGCCCATTGGATGACATAGCCGTCGTCGTCGTAATGAGACGGCTTGATCAGAACCAGCGAAAAGCGACGACGGTTCTCCCCAGCGACCATCCTGTTCCCCTGCGGCCGGGCCGTCTTCGGCCCGCCGCCCAAGCAACCATCAATATACATCAGGTTAGCATCGATTCGCCGGCGCCCGAAGCCCCTAAATACTCGGCGATAACTTTACACTTGCGCCGCCGGTGGGCTAAAAGCGCCCGGCTTGGTCCCGCCCCCAGGAAAGCCCAAATAAGCGCCATGCAGACCACCAACGACATCCGCGCCGCCTTCCTGGGCTATTTCCAGCGCCATGGACATGAAGTCGTGCCGTCGAGCCCGCTGGTGCCGCGCAACGACCCGACGCTGCTCTTCACCAATGCTGGCATGGTGCAGTTCAAGAACATCTTTACCGGCGCCGAGAAACGCGATTACGTCCGTGCCGTCACCTCGCAGAAATGCGTGCGCGCCGGCGGCAAGCACAACGACCTGGAGAACGTCGGCTATACCGCCCGCCATCACACCTTCTTCGAAATGCTCGGCAACTTCTCCTTCGGCGATTACTTCAAGGACCGCGCCATCGATCTCGCCTGGCGGCTGGTGACGCAGGAATTCGGTCTCGCCAAGGACCGGCTGCTGGTCACCGTCTATGCCGAGGATGACGAGGCGGCGAGCCTCTGGGCGAGGATCGCCGGCCTGCCGGACAGCCGCATCATCCGCATCGCGACCTCGGACAATTTCTGGGCGATGGGCGATACCGGCCCCTGCGGCCCTTGCTCAGAGATCTTCTGGGATCACGGCGAGCACATTCCCGGCGGGCCGCCGGGCAGTCCCGATGCCGAAGGCGACCGCTTCGTCGAGATCTGGAATCTCGTCTTCATGCAATACGACCAGGTGACGAAGACCGAGCGCCAGCCGCTGCCGCGCCCGTCGATCGACACCGGCATGGGGCTCGAGCGCATCGCCGCGGTGCTTCAAGGCAAGCACGACAATTACGACATCGACCTGATGCGCGCCCTCGTCCTCGCCTCGGCCGAGGCCTCGGGCGTGCCGCCGGACGGACCGCTCGCGGTCTCGCACCGGGTCATCGCCGACCATCTGCGCGCCAGCGCCTTTCTCATCGCGGACGGCGTACTGCCGTCCAATGAAGGCCGCGGCTATGTGCTCCGGCGCATTATGCGGCGCGCCATGCGGCACGCCGAGCTTCTCGGCGTCAAGCAGCCGCTGATGTGGCGGCTTGTGCCCGTGTTGGTGCGCGAAATGGGCCAGGCCTATCCCGAGCTCATTCGTGCGGACGCGCTCATTACTGAGACATTGAAGCTAGAGGA
>Ga0187784_10000047_pt1 | contig 70714 bp, 68 predicted proteins | sample 1015_SJ02_MP15_2_FD_132964 | JGI IMG/M metagenome (GOLD analysis project Ga0187784, IMG submission 132964) | Tropical peat soil microbial communities from peatlands in Department of Meta, Colombia - 1015_SJ02_MP15_20_MG | ecosystem: Environmental > Terrestrial > Soil > Wetlands > Peat | place...
ACGCCGCTGATCTGCCGGATCGCCTCGACTGCCTGCCCGGTCGAGCCCTGGATCGCGCCGATCTGGGCGGAGATTTCCTCGGTCGCCTTGGCGGTCTGGCTCGCGAGCGTCTTCACCTCCGAGGCGACGACCGCGAATCCGCGTCCGGCCTCGCCCGCGCGCGCCGCCTCGATCGTGGCGTTGAGCGCGAGCAGGTTGGTCTGCTCGGCGATCGCGCGGATCAGCTTGACCACGTCGCCGATGCGGTTGGCGCCGGTCGAGAGCTGCCCGACCAGCTGGTCGGCATTCCTGGCGATCTCGGTCGCGCGCTCGACCACGCCGTTCGCCTGGCTCGCCTGCTCGCTGATCTCGCGGATCGAGGAGCCGAGCTCCTCGGTGGCGCCGGCGACGCTGCGCACATTGCTCGAGGTCTGCTCCGAGGAGGCGGAAGCCGCGCGCGCCTGGCTGTCGGCTTCAGATGCGATGCTCGAGAGCGTGCGCGCGGTCGTCTCCATGCGCGCAACGTTGTCGGTGACCGCCGCGATCACCGCCGTGACGGTCGCGCGGAAGTCGCCGATCATCTTCTCGATCCCGGCGGCGCGCTCGCGCTGCACCGCCTGCTCGCTTTCGCGCCGCGTCGCCATCTCGCGCCGCTCGATCTCGCCCGCGCGGAACACCTCGAGCGAGCGCGCCATCTCGCCGATCTCGTCGGAATCGGCCGCGGCCGGGACCGCAAGGTCGGTCTCGCCCGAGGAGAGGCGGCGCATTGCATCGCCGATCGCGGTCAGCCGCCGCACCAGGCGGCGCTGCACGTAGAGCACGCCGATCGCGCCCGCGGCGAGCAGGCTCATCGCTGCCACGATCATCAGCACCATCCGGTTGCGGCCGAGATCCTCGAGCAGCTTGGTCGACCCGCTCTGCATGGATTTCTCGGCATCCTTCACCAGGCCCGAGACAGCGCCGTCGAGCGATTGCTGGATCGAGACGTTCTCCTTGATCGTCTGGTCGGCGCGCAAGGCGGCTTCGAGCTCGGCGCGGCGCAGCGCGAACACGCTGTCGTCGCCATGGCCAAACGCGATCAAGGCGTCGGTCAAGGCCTTCACGTTCGTGTCGGAAACGGTCTTGCTGGCCTTGATCAGGAGGTCGATCGCGGTATTGAAGCGGCCCTCCATCGGCATCAGGTAGTCCGCGTCTTTCGCAACCGCGGCCTCGCTGAGCAGGCTGGTGACGAGATGGGTCTGCGCCGAGAGCTCGAGCGCGTTGCGCATCTCCGTGATCTGCACCGCGACCAGGTCCTTGACCATCTTGCTGGTGCGCTTCACCGCGGCGTCGCCTTCCATCACGACGTCGAAATTGAGATCGTCGATCAGGCCGATCAGCAGGTTGTTGAGCTGCTCGTGGGCGCGGAACACCTTCTCGAGGCGCTCGATGCCGGTTTCGCCGCCCTTGAAATTCGCAAGCTTGATCAGATCGCGCACCTTCTCGCGCAGCGGATCGAACTTCGCGCCGGCGGGGAGATTTTTCAGCTGCTTCTCGGCGCGCCGCGCCGAGGCGGTGAAGCGATCCTCGAGCAGCGCCAGGATGCTGGGCGAGGTGGTGAGCGCGCCAGAGGTCAACAGGCCGGTCACCAGATTGGTCTCGGCCGACACCTCGATCAGCGCCTGCATCACCTGCATGCCGCCCTGCACCAGCTTGCGCACCGTGACGTCGCCGCTCTGGCCGACGTCCTCGGCCGTGGTCACGACGTCGAAATAGCTGTCGTCGACGATCGGGGTCAGCTTGTCGCTGATCGCGGTGTGGATCTTGTGCAGCTCCTCGAGCCGCCCATCGAGCTTCTCCGACAGCGTGGTGCGCTCGGAGATCGCCTCCTCCATCGCCTTGAGGTTCTGCTTCAGCTTCTGCGCCATCGGCTCGGCGATGGCGAAGCCGCCGCCGGCGCCGCCGCCTTGCCCGACGCGCAGCCGGTTCATGATCTCGTCGAGCTCGCGCGAGCGCGCCGCGATCTGCGCGGCGATCAGCTTGCGGTCATCGGTGTTCTTCGCCGACACGAAGCGCGCCGCGGAGGCCGAGATCTCGCCCGAGGCGACCGATAGGCGCAGCGCGTCGGTCATCATCGGGACCTCGCGGGTCGACACCTGGGCAAACCCGCGCTCGGTGTCGGAGAATGACATGATCGCGACCGCGGCGGCGACCACCGTCATGATGGCGACGACGCCGAACGCGACCTGCAGCTTGACCTTGATGCCGAAACGCCCGGCGCGCACAGATGCTTTACTCATGGCTTGAACCCCAGCTCCCACCCTCAACATTCACGCGCCGGGTTCGCGCGACGCGAGCCCGGCACATGCAACGCGAACGCTGTGGCGCCGGCCGGAGCATGATCCCGAACCGAGGTCATGCTCCGCGAACCGCTAGTTGGCCGACACCTTCACCAGCTTCTCGATCGGCTTGAACGTGCCGTCCGCCTCGATCATGGTCAGGAACACCTGCTCGAGGCCCTCGTTCTTCTCCGCCGAGAACGTCATCGGCAGGCCGCCGATATCGAACTTGCCGGTGTCCTTGATGGCCTTGAGCAGGCCTGCGCGGGTCAGGTCGGGACCCGCCTTCTCGAGCGCCGCGACGGCGAGCCGGCCGACCAGGTAGCCTTCGAGCGAGACGAATTCCGGCTCGGCCTTCGGGTCGGCCGCCTTGAGCGCCGCCTGATAGTCGGCGACCACCTTGAGCGAGGCATCGCCCGGGAACGGCACCACCTGGCTCACGATCACGCCCTTGCCTTCGGCGCCGAGCTCCTTGGCGAGCGCGTTCGCGCCGACGAACGAGATGTTCACGAACACCGGATTGAAGCTGATCTTGCGCGCGAGCTTGATGAACTCGGCGACCGGCTTGTAGGCGCCGACGATCACGACCGCGTCAGGCTCGGCGCGCTTGAGCGACAGCAGCGCCGACTTCACCGCGATCGTGTTGCGCTCATAGGTCGCCTCGGCGAGGATCTCGAGGTTGCGCTTCTCCATCGCCTTCTTGAAGCCGGCAAGTCCGGCGCGCCCGAACGCATCGTCCTGGAAGAAGATCGCGATCTTGGTGATCTTGAGATCCTCGGTGAGGTGCTTCACCCAGGCCTCGGTCTCGGCGTCGTAGCTCGCGCGCACATTGATGACGTTGTCGAGCTTGGGGTTGCGCAGGAAGGCGGCACCGGTGAACGCGCCGATGAAGGGCACGTGCGCGGCGGTCGCGATCGGCTGCGCGGCGGCCGAGGTCGGGGTGCCGACGGCGCCGACCAGCGCGAACACCTTGTCTTCCTCGATCAGCTTCTTGGTCGCCGCGATCGCGCGGTCCGGCTCGTAGCCGTCGTTCACGCTGATCAGCTTGATCTTGCGCCCTTGGACGCCGCCCTTGGCGTTGGCCTCGTTGAACGCCGCGTTGAGGCCAAGCTGCATGCCGAGGCCGAGCGCGGCGGCGGGCCCTTCCAGGACGGCGGCCTGGCCGAAGGTGATCGTGTCGGCGCTCACGCCGTCTTCCGCGACGGCCGGCATGGCGATAAGTGCCGCGCCGAGCGCGGCGGCTGCGGCAAGGCTGCCGCGCAGCGGAAATTGCATGAGTTTCTCCCGAGCTGGGCGACTCCGCCCCAGTGCGGGAGAATGAGATTGTCCAGTAAAGGAACGTTTAATTGAAAGTTGAGCGAAGGTATGTATTCACCTTGAGTTTCTGTTCATCTGGGGAAGGGGTCCGGAACGACAGGCCGCGGCGGCAGGATGTGATTTCAACGTCTTACCGCGCCGCATCCGGACCGCGCGCCTTGCCGCTCCGGGACGGCTGGTCTAGGTCACCTGTTCGCCGACACCGTTTCGGCGTTTTCGCCTGGAGCTTTCCGAACGTGGCCGACGAGAAAGAGAACCGACTGAAGGCGCGCCGGCCGCGCGGTCTCGACGATCGCGGCCCGGCCGAGATCGCCGCGACGCGGCGGATGCTCGAGACGATCCGCCGCGTCTATGAGCGCTATGGGTTCGAGCCGGTCGAGACGCCGGCGATCGAATATACCGACGCGCTCGGCAAGTTCTTGCCCGACCAGGACCGGCCGAACGAGGGCGTGTTCTCGTTCCAGGACGATGACGAGCAGTGGCTGTCGCTGCGCTACGACCTGACCGCGCCGCTCGCGCGCTACGTGGCGGAGAATTTCGACGCGCTGCCGAAGCCCTATCGCAGCTACCGCGCCGGCTACGTCTATCGCAACGAGAAGCCGGGGCCGGGACGCTTCCGCCAGTTCATGCAATTCGATGCCGACACCGTTGGGTCCGCCTCGATGGCGGCCGACGCCGAGGTCTGCATGATGATCGCCGACACCATGGAGGAGCTCGGCATTCCGCGCGGCTCGTACATCGTGAAGGTGAACAATCGCAAAGTGCTCGATGGCGTTCTTGAGTCGATGAACGTTATAAACGAAGACCAGAAGTTGGTCGTCTTGCGCGCTCTAGATAAGCTAGATCGATTAGGTCTGAAAGGTGTTCGCGCTTTGCTAGGTGCTGGCCGCACGGATGAAAGCGGCGACTACACCCGTGGCGCTCAATTGGCTGAACAGGCCATTGGCCATCTCGTCCAATATGTGAGCGCCGGAGCAAGTGATGCGAGAGAACTCGCCTCAAGGATTGAGACCGCGATTAGGGTCGCCGTCGGTAGCGATGAGCTCCACAGCTTGCTGAAGCAAATTGAACGCAAGCCATTGCCAAGCCTGTTCGATGAAGAGCCTCTTCGGCTAAGTGATCAGCAAATCGGTTTCCTGCTTGGTTATTTCAACAGGAGATACCTAACTGCGCCGGGTACAGAGAGAGCCCATCCGATGATCGGATGGACAATCAATTTCCATCAATGGCGTGCCAATGTTGGAAATTCGAAAATTGGGCAAGAAGGCATCGACGAGTTGGAGCGCATGGCCGAAGTACTCTGGGCTGCAGGCTATGAGTACGACCGGATAGATTTTAACCCCTCCGTTGTCCGCGGCCTGGAATACTACACCGGCCCCGTCTTCGAAGTTGAGCTGACCTTCCCGGTCGAAGGCGAGGACGGCACTCCCGTGCGCTTTGGCTCGGTCGCGGGCGGCGGACGTTATGACGGCCTCGTCGGGCGCTTCCGCAGCGAGAACATCCCGGCGACCGGCATCTCGATCGGCGTGTCGCGCCTGATGGCGGCGCTGCAGCACCTGAAAAAGATCGACACCAAGGCCGAGCCGGGTCCCGTCGTCGTCACGGTGTTCGACCAGGACCGCATCGCCGACTACCAGAAGATGGTCGCGGCGCTGCGCCAGGCCAACATCCGCGCCGAGCTTTATCTCGGCGCGGGCAAGTTCGGCGCGCAGATGAAATATGCCGACCGGCGCGGCGCGCCTTGCGCCGTCATCCAGGGCGGCGACGAGAAGGCCAAGGGCGAGGTGCAGATCAAGGACCTGATCTTCGGCGCGACGATCGCATCGATCAAGGACCGCGAGGCCTACAAGGCCGCGCAGGCGAAGGCGCAGTTCGCCGTGCCGGAAGCGCAACTGGTCGAGGCGGTGCAGAGGCTGCTCGCGCAGCACGGCGTGAAGTGGGAATGAGTTCGGTCTTCGATCATGGCCTGTCCCGAACCTGATCCAGGATCGCGCACGAGCGAAGACAGTGATCAGACCGCGATGCGTTCGGTGGCCGCCGCCGGCGCGACCACCGAACGGCCGCGCGTCTCCTTGCGGCGTCGCTTGTTGTAGAAGGCAAGAATGCGCCGCGCTGTTCTGACCGAAAGGCGCTGATAGCTTTCGAGCCCCCGCTCCAGGTCCTCCTCGGGAAGACCGCGCTGCCCGGCGTTCATGAAAAGGAGCGCGCGGACCGTCGCGCGCGCCAGCCCCGCGGCCTTGGCCAGGATCAGGATCATGTCCGCACCTTCGTCAATCAGGGCGCGTTCCACGAGCTCTACCGGAAAGCGCCCGTGCATTGAGAGCGTAACAACGGTCTTCTCGAAATCGCCGGCCGCAGCTGGCGCGTGGACTCTTGCCTCGGACGACTGATCCAGTCGGTAGCAGAACTTCATGTCCTTCTTGACGCGACGATGCTCGCGCGACGCTTCGCGGCTCGCGCGGCTGATGTCGTCGGTGATCTCGACGACCGCTTCGGTTATCAGCGTGCCGGCTTCCGGGATCGCGGCCTCGAGTCGCTCCCGCACCGCGGCGGAAGCGCTTGCGAGCAGCCGCAGGAAGTGCTGGCGCGGAACGTCGCGACGCGTGCCGACGGTCCGTGCCAGGATATCGTCGCCGCGCGCGCGCGCGACCAGCTTACCGAATGTGCGGTCCGAGAAGCGCGCACCTTCGTTGCCGGCGACCGCGCGCACCACGCGCCGGTCGCCGCGATCTACCAGCACGTCGGTGACGGCTTCGCAGAGCTCGGCGCGCTGCGAGATGGCGAGAAGGTGCGCCTGGCTCTGCGTCTCGGCATTCGCGACGAGATCGGCGGCGCTGAGCCGCGGTGACGCGGCGAGAACCGGGGCGGCGACCTCGATCGCATCGTTGAACGCAAGCGAGCGCATGGTTCGCGGCGGCGCATCGGGCAACGGCGCGAGCCGCTCGGCCAGCTTCGCCAGGGCCTTCGTCTCGATCTCGCTCATCAGCCGCAGAAACACTTCATCGAACAGCGTGATCTGCGATTCGGTGAACCGATGGGATCCGACGACGAAATAGTCCGCGATCCGCCTGATCGCTGATTGCCGCTCGCGGGGATTGCGCGATCGCAGTGCGGTTCGCAGCTCGTCGAGGTGACGGTGGAGATCGTTCATCGCTATCGCGTGCGGACTGGCGGGGCGGCGCGCTTTCGCGGGACCGCAGGTCGTGTTGCGGAGGATCTTACCGCCGGCGGGTGAAGGAATGACTGCCGCGACCCGCGCAGAAGCGATTCAAATTTTCACGAAATGCCGGTGAACGCGCCGCCGTCTATTTGCTCATTCCCGGCGCGCCCATCTTCGCCAGGTCGTTGATGTTCACCTTCATGCCGTTGGCCATGATCATATCGCCCGGGCGCTGATCCGCCTTGCAGGGGCCGAGCCATTTCGCCTCGATCGTCATATTGGCCTCCGCCGGCACGCCCGGCGCCGCGGGGCCACCCGCGCGCGTTGAATTCACTTTCACCACATAGGCCGAGTTGAAGTCGCCGGTGATGAATGCATGCGAGGTCGCGGTCATGCCGCCAACGCTGCAGACCGCATCGACGGTGACGGTGCTTCCCGACACCTGCACGTCCTTCTTCGAACATTGCTGCGGGCCCATGCTCGCGCCGAGCGTGTTCATCTGCTTGTCGGTCGCGGCATCGATGCATTGCTGGATCGCCGGCATCGCGATGCCGCGCCCTTCGACCGTCATCTTCATTTCCCACAAGCCGGCCTTGCGCGCCGGCATCTCGGCCGCGAAAGCCGGCGTGACGCAGATGAGCAGCAGCGGCAGGGCGGCGCGGATAGGGCGCATTTGGTCTTCTCCCGTGAATGTTGGACGCGCGATCCGCCGCAGAAACGTGCCCAGAGTGGCGGATCGCGCGCTTGAATCGGAAGCTCTTGGAATCGCGAGCCCGCTTCCCATATGGCGCAGTCCCGGCGGAACGATGGCGGGCGCAAGGCCGTTGTCGGCGCGCCGTAAATTGATGAAATGATTGCGCAATGAAGCTTCTGACCGTCCGCCACGCGACCACCTACCGCTATTCGGCGCCGGTCAGCTTCGGCCAGCACCGGCTGATGCTGCGGCCGCGCGACAGCCACGATCTGCGCCTCGTCGGCGCGGAGCTCGCGCTCTCGCCGCCCGGCAAGGTACGCTGGCTGCACGACGTGTTCTCCAATTCGGTCGCGCTGGTCGACTTCGCGGCGCCGGCCGCGCAGCTTTCGATCGTCTCGACGCTCACCCTCGAGCGCTATGCGCTCGCCAGGCTCGATTTTCCGATCGCGCCGGAGGCGGAGCACTATCCGTTCATGTACTCGGCCGACGACCGCTCCGATCTCGGGCGCTTGTCGGAGCGCCATTACCCCGATCCGCAAGGGATCGTCGCGGCGTGGGCGCGCCAGTTCGTCCTCGAGACACCCGCCAACAGCTTCGACCTGCTCGCCAGCATGAACGCCGCGATCCGCGGCGCGTTCGAATATCGCGCGCGCGAGGAGGAGGGCACCCAGACGCCGCTCGAGACACTGGAGCGGCAGAGCGGCACCTGTCGCGACTATGCGCTCCTGTTCATCGAGGCGGCGCGCGCGCTCGGGTTCGGCGCGCGCTTCGTGACCGGCTATCTCTACGATCCGGCGCTCGACGGCGGCGCCGCGGTGCAAGGCGCCGTTGAAGGCGCCGGCGCAACGCACGCCTGGGCCGAGATCTATCTGCCGGGCGCGGGCTGGGTCGAGTTCGGCCCGACCAACGCGCTGGTCGCGGGCGAGAACCTGATCCGCGTTGCGGTCACGCGCGATCCCTCCCAGGCGGTGCCGATCGGCGGCACCTTCGCGGGCGAGGAGGGCGTCGAGGCGATCGGCATAGAGGTCGACGTGACGGTCCATGCGGAAGCCCGCTGATTCACTCTAAAATATTGTAATTATTTGACATTTTGTTCCAGCGGGAAGCCGGCGGGCTTGGCCCCGTTAAGGCCGCCCGGCAAAGTCGGTCGAAACCTTTACGGCTCCCGTGCTAAAGCGCCCGCCACGTTAACGGCTGAACCACAATGTCCGATCCGGAAAAGCTTGAGCCCGCCGCGCGGGCCGAGGCGCTCCTCGCGCATTACGAGCGCGCCGGGTACGTCCGCGTCGCGCCGGCGATCCTGCAGCCGGCCGAGCCGTTCCTCGACCTGTCGGGGGAAGACATCCGCCGCCGCATGTTCCTCACCACCGATCCGAACGGCAACGAGCTCTGCCTGCGTCCGGACCTGACCATTCCGGTCTCGCGCGACTATCTCGCCTCGCACGTCGCCGGCGAGGCGGCCGGCTTCTGCTATCTCGGGCCGGTGTTTCGCCATCGCGGCGATGCGCCCGCCGAGTTCGTGCAGGCCGGCATCGAGTCGTTCGGACGCCACGACACCGCGGCCGCGGATGCCGAGATGTTCGCGCTCGGACTGGAGGCGACCGCGCATTACGGCATCGGGCGCCCGGAAATCCGCATGGGCGACGTCGGGCTGTTCGCCGCGCTGATTGCGGCGCTCAATCTCGCGCCGGCCTGGAAGCGGCGGCTGATCAAGGATTTCAACCGCTCGGGCAGCCTCGCGCACGATCTTGACCAGCTGGTCGCCGACGCGACGATCGAGCGGCCCGACTATCAGGGCGTGCTCGCCGCGCTTGCCGGCTCCGATCCCAAGGCCGCGCACGCGCTGGTCACCGACCTGCTGTCGATCGCCGGCATCAACGCGGTTGGCGGGCGCAGCATCGGCGAGATTGCGGACCGCTTCCTCGAGCAGGCCGCGCTCGGCGCGAGCGCCGGCCTGCCGCGCGCGACGCGCGCCCTGATCGAGCAGTTTCTCGCCATCAGCGGCGATCCGGACGAATCCGCCGATGCGCTGCGCACGCTCGCGGAGGAGAACGAGCTCGACCTTTCGGTCGCGCTCGACCTGTTCGAGAGCCGCACCGGCTTTCTCGCCGGACAGGGCGTCGATGTCTCGCGCGTCAAGTTCTCGACCGCGTTCGGGCGCGGCCTCGACTACTACACGGGATTCGTGTTCGAGCTGCATGACGGCGCGCAGCGCGTCGAGCGCCAGCTCGTCGCCGGCGGCCGCTATGACGGCCTGCTCTCGCGCCTCGGCGCGGCCGAGCCGATCCCGGCGGTCGGCTTTTCGGTCTGGATCGAGCGGCTGAACGCGATCGGAGGCGCGAAATGAGCGCGCCGTTCGTTCTCGCGGTCCCGTCGAAGGGGCGCCTGCAGGAGAACGCCGAGAGCTTCTTCGCGCGTGCCGGGCTGAAGCTCGTCAAGCCGCGCGGCGCACGCGAATATCGCGGCACGATCGCCGGCATGCCCGGGGTCGAGGTCGCCTATCTGTCGGCTTCCGACATCACGACGCAGCTCGGGCTCGGCGCGGTGCATTTCGGCGTCACCGGCGAGGATCAGATCCGCGAGATGATCGCGGAAGCCGATAGCCGCGTCGTCCTGATCGAGAAGCTCGGCTTCGGCGACGCCAATGTCGTGGTCGCGGTGCCGCAGGCCTGGATCGATGTGCGCACCATGGCGGATCTCGACGACGTCGCGACTGCGTTCCGCGCCGCGCATGACCGCAAGATGCGGGTCGCGACCAAGTATGTGAACCTGACGCGGCAGTTCTTCGCGCATCACGGCATCATCGATTACCGCATCGTCGAGAGCCTCGGCGCGACCGAGGGCGCGCCGGCCGCCGGCACCGCCGAGCTGATCGTCGACATCACGACGACCGGCGCGACGCTCGCGGCGAACGGCCTGAAGGTGCTCGACGATGGCATCATGCTGCGCTCGGAGGCCAATCTCATCGCGGCGCGCGGCGCCGTGTGGGGCGCGGAGGAGCGCGAGATCGCGCGGTTGATCCTCGACCGCATCGCGGCGCAAGGCCGCGCCAAGGCGTTCCGCGAGGTGCGCACGCGCACGCCCGGGCTGAACGACAAGGCGCTGAAGGAGATGAAGGAGCGCTTCGGCGTCGCGGCCCCGTTCGGCGGCCCGACCTCCTCCGGCATGCTGACGCTGCACTGTCCGCCCGCACAGGTGCATGCGCTCGCAAGCTTCCTGCGCGAGAAGGGCGCCGAAAGCGTCACCGTCGCCGACATCGATTATGTGTTCACGCGCGACAACCCGCTCTATGCGCGGCTGGAGGCCGGGCTCGGGTGATATGAGGCTTGCTGACGTTATCCTTGCCGCCTAAATTTATCAGTCGAGGTTGACGATGAAGATCAAGGTTGTCGTGCACGAGGCCGAAGAGGGCGGCTACTGGGCCGAGGTCCCGGCGATTCCCGGCTGCGCGACCGAGGGCGAGAACTTCGAGGAATTGTTGCAAAATCTGTACGAAGCAGTCGAAGGCTGTCTATCGGTCGATGTCGTGGAGCCGAAATCCGACGGGAAAGAGCGGGTATTGGAAATTGCCATATGAGGTCGATGTCCGGCCGTGAACTCGCCCGTCTGGTCGAGCGGCACGGTTGGACGCTGTTAAGGGTCAATGGCAGCCATCACATCTACGGCAAGCCTGGAAGTGTCGTCCGACTTTCAATTCCAATTCACGCAAACAAGCCATTGAAGACAGGTCTACTCCGGCATCTCGTCAAGATGGCCGATGTACCGGAAGCGGAAATCCAGTAGCGCCTGTCTCCAGTAGCGCCTGTCTTATGCGCCCGCGCGCGGCCGGAACACCACCAGGTGCGTGATCGAGAAGTTCACCGCGAAGCTCACCAGGATGGCGAGCCCCTTCGCGGCCCAGACCGGCATGAACTGCGCGGCCGCGACCACGGTCAGCGTGGTCGCGGTCACGGCGACGAGCCCTGAGCCGACGAAGCCCGCATAGTCCTTCAGCCGCAGCGCGCCGCCGCTCTCGGCCGAAAACGTGATCAGCGAGTTCATCACATAGGAGCCGGTGACGGCGACCAGCCAGCCGGTGACGTTCGCGACGATCAGCGATGAGGTCACGAAGCCGAGCATGAGGAAGAACACGGTCGCGTCGACCGCGGTGTTGACCAGCCCGACGAGCGCGAACGACAGCGCCTTGAGCGTCACCGCGCGCTGCTGCCGCCATGCGGCGACCAAACGCACGCGCAGAGCTTCCGGACTCAAGGGCAACCGCATCGGCTGCGCTTAGCACGGCTTTGCGGCGCGCGCGACATTGATCCGCGGTTGCGCTATAAGAGGCGCGCATGAGTGCCGGTCTGTCGATTGTCGTTCCGCTCTACAACGAGGCGCGCTCGTTGCCGCGCCTGCACGAGCAATTGAGCGCGGTTGCGCGCGCGCTCGCGCAAGCGCGGGCCCTGTCGGTCGAGGTGATCTATGTCGACGACGGCAGCCGCGACGACACGCTGCGCGTCGCGCAAGACCTGCCGGCGGACGCGATCGACGTGCAGGTCGTCGCGCTGTCGCGCAATTTCGGCAAGGAGGCGGCGCTCACCGCCGGCCTCGACCATGCGCGGCGCGGCGCGGTGCTGTTCATGGACGGCGACGGGCAGCACCCGCCGGCGCTGATCGAGACGCTGGTGGGTCACTGGCAGGACGGCTACGACGTCGTCTACACCGCGAAGGCGCACCGCGAGAGCGAGCCGGCGCTGCGCCGCTTCGGCGGCAGGCTGTTCTATGCGCTGCTCAACTGGGGCGCGCGGCACAAGATTCCGGAGGACGCGAGCGACTTCCGCCTGCTCTCGCCGCGTGCCGCCGACGCGCTGCGCCGCCTGCCCGAGCGCAACCGCTTCTTCAAGGGGCTGGCAAGCTGGATCGGCTTTAAACAGCTGCGCGTCGACTACGAGCCTGACGCACGCACGCATGGCGAGACGACCTTCGGCTGGACCACGCTCGCTGGCCTCTCGATCGAGGGGATCACGTCGTTCTCGGTCGCGCCGCTGCGGCTCGCCAGCCTGCTCGGGCTGTTGCTTGCCTGCAGCGCGCTGATCTTCGGCGCCGTGATCCTGTTCGAGGTGCTGTTCTACGGCGTCGCGGTGCCCGGCTATCCGTCGGTGGTGGTCGGCCTGATGGTGCTCGGCGGGGTGCAGCTCATCATGATCGGCGTGCTCGGCGAATACATCGGCAAGATCCTGTCCGAGCTCAAGGCGCGGCCGATCTATTTCGTCGCCGAGCACAACGTGAAGAGCGCCGAGCCGAGGATCGCGTCGGAGGCCGACGCGTCGCGCGCGGCGGCCGAATAGCCGCATGGAGCCAACCCCGCGCCGCATCGTCTTGTGCGCCGACGACTATGGCATCGCGCCAGGCGTCAACGACGCGATCCGCGACCTCGTGACGCGCGGCCGTCTCAATGCGACATCGGTCATGGTCGTCGCGCCGAGCCTGTCGCGCGCCGAGGCGCAGGCGCTCGCCGCGCTCAATGCGGCCGGCGTGCGCGTCGCGATCGGGCTGCATCTGACGCTGACCGGCCCGCTCAGGCCGCTCACCGCGCATTACGCGCCGCTCGCGGACGGCACGTTCCTGCCGCTCGCGACGACGCTGCGGCTTGCCGTGCAGCAGCGGCTCGACATGGCGGCGCTGAGCGCCGAGCTGCGCGCGCAGTTCGAAGCCTTCGCGCGCCTGTTCGGCCGCGCCCCCGACTTCGTCGACGGGCACCAGCACGTGCAGCTGTTTCCGCAGGTGCGCCATGCCGTGCTCGAGACCACCGCCTGGATGGCGCCGAACGCCTGGGTGCGCCAGTGCGGCTCGAGCCTGCCGCTCGCGCGGCGCGTCGCCGATCCCAAGGGCCTGTTGATCGATTGGCTGAGCCGCGAGTTTCGCGCGCGCGCCACGCGGCACGGCATCGACACCAATCCGGCCTTTGCCGGCACCTACACCTACCGCCTCGATGCCGACTTCACTCAGATCTTTCCGCGCTTTCTCGAAGGGCTGCCGCGCGGCGGGCTCGTCATGTGCCACCCCGGACACGTCGATGCCGAGCTCGAGCGGCTCGACCCGCTCACGACGCTGCGCGAGAAGGAATATGCCTATTTCAAGGGCGAAGCGTTTCCAGCCGATCTCGCGGCACACGGCGTGACACTGAATTAATTCCCAGTAGCTGCGACAAGATTTCACGCTCGTGCCATTTCGCTCTCCTATAGGGCGCCCCATATCAGGGCCGCCCCGGTAACGGGTCCGAGGAGGACGACATGACACCGCAGGAACGTCAGCTGATCAGCCAGCTGTTCGATCGCCTTGTCACGCTTGAGAATTCACCGCGCGACGGCGATGCCGAAGCGGCCATCCGCGAGGGCTTCCGCCGCGCCCCGAACGCCGCTTACGCGCTGGTGCAGACGGTGCTGGTGCAGGACGAGGCGCTCAAGGCCGCGAACGCACGCATCCAGCAATACGAGCAGGGCGGCGCCGCGCAGGCCGCCGAGCCGCCGCGCGGCTTCCTCGATTCGATGCGCGAGAGCATCTTCGGACGCGACGAGCCGCGCGGCTCGGTGCCGCGCGTGCCGCAGGCCGGCGCGGCGCGCGCCGAGGCGCGTCCCGACCCCTCTCGATCCGATCCTTCTCGATCCGATCCTTGGGGCCAGCCGCAAGCCTACCAGCAGCCGGCCTATCAGGGCGGCGCTCCGGCGCCGGGTTATGGCTATGCGCCATCGGGAGGCGGCAGCTCGTTCCTCGGCACGGCCGCGGCTGCGGCCGCCGGCGTGATCGGCGGCTCGCTCTTGATGAGCGGGATCCGCTCCGCGATGGGCGCTCATCAGGCCGGCCCGTTCGCCGACGCATTCGGCGGCCTCAGCGGCGGCGAGCGTTCGCCCTGGGGCGGCAGTGCCGGCGGCAGCGAGCTGTCGCGGGAGGCTGGCTACAGCGACATCGGCACGCAGCGCGCAGGCGCCTTCGATCAGGCGCAGCAGGATCGCGACGACGATGACGATGCCGACGCCGATGAGCTGGACAATACCGACTATGCCAGCGACGACGGCTTCGGCGGCGGCGACGATACGGTGTGAGCCGCCGCCAAAACCGGTTCCGGCGCAACCGTTCTCGAATTAGGATGATGGGATGCGCCGGGACGATGTAGTCGCCAGACTGAGGATTGCCGAACCTTCACTCCGGCGATGCGGAGTGGGCGCTCTCTACTTGTTCGGCTCGCATGCCCGCGACGACGCGCAAAACGAGTCCGATGTCGACCTGTTCGTTGATCCGGTGGCGGATGACCAGTTCGGCTTCCTAGAGTTCATGGGCGCCTACCAGGCCATTCAAAACGCGGTCGGCGGCGATATCGCGATCAGCTACTCGACGCGCGACGGGCTTTCGCCGTATGTGCGCGCCGAGATCGAGCGCGAGGCTCTCCGGATCTTCTGATGGCGGCGACCCGCAATCCGCGCCTCAGACTGCTTCATATTCGCGACGAGATCGACGGCGTGACGGCCGCGCTGAACGGCGTCTCATTTGACCAATACAAGGCGAGCTATCTGCTGCGACGAACGGCCGAGCGAGCCGTCCAGATCATTTCGGAAGCCGCAAAGGCGCTGCCTCCCGCGTTGCTTGTTCGATATCCGGAGGCACCCTGGAGTGCGATCATCGGCATCGGCAACGTGCTACGCCACGAGTATCAGGAGATTGATGACCGTCGGCTCTGGGATGTAGTCACCGTCCATTTGCCGCGGCTGAGGCCTGTTGTCATTCGCATGCTGTCCGAGTTCTCCTGAAGCAAGAAGGCCGCCGTGCTGCCACGGCGGCCTGGTTAGTTGTCACCCGCGCGGCCGGTCAGATCACCACGACCTTGGTGCCGACCTTGACGCGGCCATAGAGGTCGATCACGTCCTCGTTGCGCATGCGGATGCATCCCGAGGAGACCGCGGTGCCGATCGTCGACGGCTCGTTCGAGCCGTGGATGCGGTAGAGCGACGAGCCGAGATACATCGCGCGGGCGCCGAGCGGGTTCTCCGGGCCGCCTGCCATGTGGCGCGGCAGCTCGGGGCGGCGCTTGAGCATTTCGGGCGGCGGCACCCAGTCCGGCCACTCGGCCTTGCGCGTGATCTCCTTGACCCCCGACCAGCGGAACCCGTCGCGGCCGACGCCAATGCCGTAGCGCAGCGCCTTGCCGCCGTCCTGCACCAGATAGAGGAACTTGTTCGGCGTATCGATCACGATCGTGCCGGGCGCATGGTGGCCGTCATAGGAGACGGTCTGCGGCAGGAAGCGCGGATCCATCGCCGGATGCGCCGGCTCGGCGCCGATCGCGTCTTGCGGATAGCCCAGCACCGAGCCGCGCGGCGCGAGGTCGCGCTCGGGCTGGCCGGCGCGCGGATCGACATATTGCGGGACCTCGTAGCGCGGCGGCTGCCGGTACTGGCGCGGCGCATCGCCGGTACCGTTGAACAGGAATTCGAGGAAGCCGCCGCCCATCTCGCCGCGTGGCGCCGCCGCATAGCGCATCTGCGGTTGCGGTTGCGGCTGCTGCGGCTGGTATTGCGGCGAATAGGCTTGTTGCGGGGAATAGACTTGTTGCTGGGAATAGACTTGCGGCGCGGTGAACTGCGGCGCCTGCGCGGCGGCGGGCACCGCGGAGAGCGCAAAGAAGACGGTGAGGGGGAGGAGGTGACGGGGCATCGACGTACTCTCAAACATGATCGTCGTGATGAAGCCGGCGGCGCCGGCTCGGTACGTCGCCACAACACGCGAGAAACTCGACCGTTTGGTAAACGAGGCGGCGCGCCGCCGTTAATCAACCTGATTCAGAGTCCGTTCGTCATATTACGGTTTACGGCGTGCAAAGCAGCATGGTTAACACGGCGTAGCATCGCGCCATTGTCACAAAATCCACGCGTGTGAACCTGATCTTAAATACGCCGGCGTAGAAAGACCTGCTCCAATTGGACGGGGACGACAATGCAAGCGCGGCGCAAACCCTTTCGCGTCGAGACGATGGACCGGACGCCGGGGAACGCGAATTGGCGCGTCGGCGGGCACAAGCACATCAGCCATGCCAACGGTCACGACCATGCGCGCCACGACGAGATCATGTCGGAGCTGCGCGCGCTGCGCTCGCTGGTCAAGCCGCAGGAGCAGGTCACCCAGCAGATGATCGACGCCTACAAGGCGCAGATCGCGGAAGCCGCCAAGCTCAAGAGCGAGCTCGACCTGATCCACGAGGCGATCAACGAGACCAAGCAGGAGATCGCGACGCTGCACGTGACCGGCTTCGAAGGGCCGGAGATGGCGCGCGTGACCAACGAGCTCGACGCGATCGTCGGCGGCACCGAGCGCGCGACCGAGACCATTCTGGCCAGCGCCGAGGACATCGATCAGATGGCCACGACGCTGACGGCACGGCTGAAGGACGAGCAGAACCAGGCGCTCGCAGCCGACATCCAGGATCGCGTGATCAAGATCTTCGAGGCCTGCAACTTCCAGGACCTGACCGGCCAGCGCATCACCAAGGTGGTGGCGACGCTCAAATTCATCGAGACCCACATCATGCGCATGATGGAGATCTGGGGCGGCATGGAGGCCTTCAAGGACATCGAGGCCGAGGCCATGACGGAGCGCGAAGGCGACGCTAAGCTGTTGAACGGTCCGAAGATCGAGGGCGAGGCCGGCCACGCCTCGCAGGACGACATCGACTCGCTGTTCGCGTGAGCCTGAAAAGCCTTTTCCCGATACTCACCGCCTGCTAAAAGCGCGCCCCATGAAGGCGCGCTTGGTCGTTGCGGCGATTACGCGAATTAGGTGCCCGGTCTCCGCCTGAGCTTCAGGCCGAGCGCCGGGTCAAAGCCATTTCCGCGCCATCCTTGTCACGCAAGCGATTCCTCCCATGACCGAAGCCCGCGACTACAGCACGACTCTGTTCCTGCCGCAGACCGATTTCCCGATGCGCGCCGGCCTGCCGCAGAAGGAGCCGGAAATCCTCGCGCGCTGGGCGAGGCTCGACATGTACCCGCGCCTGCGCGCGGCCGCCAAGGGCCGGGTGAAGTTCGTGGTGCATGACGGGCCGCCTTACGCCAACGGCAACATTCATATCGGCACCGCGCTCAACAAGATCCTCAAGGACGTGGTGACGCGCGGCCAGCAGATGCTCGGCTACGATTCGAACTATGTCCCGGGCTGGGACTGCCATGGCCTGCCGATCGAGTGGAAGATCGAGGAGGACTACCGCGCCAAGGGCCTGAAACTCGAAGAGCATCATCGCCCCGGCAGCAACGCCAAGGGCGTGTCGATCAACGAGTTCCGCGCCGAGTGTCGTGCCTTCGCGGAGCACTGGCTTTCCGTGCAGCGCGAGGAGTTCAAGCGCCTCGGCGTCGAGGGGGACTGGGAGCATCCCTACACCACGATGAGCTTTGCGGCCGAGGCGCAGATCGCGCGCGAATTGATGAAGTTCGCGGCGAACGGAACGCTCTATCGCGGCTCGAAGCCGGTGATGTGGTCGGTGGTCGAGAAGACCGCGCTCGCGGAGGCCGAGGTCGAATACGAGGATTACGTCAGCGATCAGATCTGGGCCAAGTTCCCGGTCGCGTTTGCGGTCGGCGATGTCAAGGCGCTCAACGAGGCCTACTGGAACACGTCGATCGTGATCTGGACGACGACGCCATGGACGATCCCCGGCAACCGCGCGATCTCCTATGCGCCGAAGGTCGCCTATGGGCTCTACCGGGTCGCCGATGCGCCGGCCGAGAACTGGGCGAAGCGCGGCGATCTCCTCATCCTCGCCGACCGGCTGGCCGAGGATGTCTTCCGGCATGCGCGCGTCACGGAGTTCGAGAGGGTGCGCACGGTGCCGGCCGAAGATCTCGCGCAGCTTGGCTGCGCGCATCCGCTGAAGCATCTCGAGGGCGCTTACGCCTTCGTGGTGCCGCTGCTCGCTGGCGATCACGTGTCGGACGACGCCGGGACCGGCTTCGTGCATACCGCGCCCGGGCACGGCCGCGAGGACTTCGACGTCTGGACCGCGCATGCGCGCGCGCTCGAAGCGCGCGGCGTCAGCAGCGCGATCCCCTACACGATCGACGAGAACGGCGCCTTCACCGACCAGGCGCCCGGATTCGTCGGCAAGCATGTGCTGACCGACCAGGGCCAGAAGGGCGATGCCAACGATGCCGTCATCAAGGCGCTCGCCGCCGCCGGCGCGCTGATCGCGCGCGGAAGGCTGAAGCACCAGTATCCGCACTCGTGGCGCTCGAAGAAGCCGGTGATCTTCCGCAACACGCCGCAATGGTTCATCGCGATGGACAAGCCGATCGCGGACGCGCGCGGCCATGCGGCGCCCGACGACACCCTGCGCAACCGCGCGCTCGCCGCGATCCGCGCCACGCGCTGGGTCCCGCCGCAGGGCGAGAACCGCATCACCGGCATGATCGAGAGCCGGCCCGACTGGGTGATCTCGCGCCAGCGCGCCTGGGGCGTGCCGATCGCGGTGTTCGTGCGCGAGCAGGCCGACGGCGCGGTCGAGATCCTGCAGGACAAGGTGGTGAACCGGCGCATCGGCGAGGCGTTCGAGCGGGAGGGCGCGGACGCCTGGTACGCGGACGGCGCGCGCGAACGCTTTCTCGGGAGCCGCGCGAGCGAGCCGTGGCGCAAGGTCGACGACATCCTCGACGTCTGGTTCGACTCCGGCTCGACCCATGCCTTCGCGCTCGAGGACCCGCGCCACTTTCCGACGCTCGCCGGCATCCGCCGCGGAAAGGACGGCGGCCGCGACACCGTGATGTATCTTGAAGGCTCGGACCAGCATCGCGGCTGGTTTCATTCCTCGCTGCTCGAGAGCTGCGGCACGCGCGGCGTTGCGCCGTTCGACGTGGTGCTGACCCACGGCTTCGTGCTCGACGAGCACGGACGCAAGATGTCGAAATCGCTCGGCAACACGGTGGCGCCGCAGGACGTGATGAGCCAGTCCGGTGCCGACATCCTGCGCATGTGGGTGTGCGCGTCCGACTATGCCGACGACGTCCGCATCGGGCCGGAAATCCTCAAGACCACGATCGATACCTATCGCAAGCTGCGCAACACGATCCGCTGGATGCTCGGCAACCTCGTGCATTTCCGGCCGGAGGATCGCGCCCCCTTCGATGGGATGCCGGAGCTCGAGCGGCTGATGCTGCATCGGCTTGCCGAGCTCGACGTGCTGGTGCGCGAGGCTTACCTGGCATTCGACTACAAGCGCATCTTCGCGGCGCTCAATCATTTCATGACCGTCGACCTCTCGGCGTTCTACTTCGACATCCGCAAGGACGCGCTCTACTGCGATCCCTTTTCCTCGCTGACACGCAAGGCGGCGCTGACGGTGCTCGATCAGCTGTTCCGCTGCACGGTGACATGGCTCGCCCCGATGCTGTGCTTCAGCGCCGAGGAGGCGTGGCTGTCGCGCTATCCCGGCGCAGAGGTTTCCGTCCATCTCGAGCTGTTCCCGGAAATCCCGCCCGGCTGGCGCGACGAGGCGCTCGCCGAAAAATGGCGCAAGGTTCGCACCGTGCGCCGCGTCGTCACCGGCGCACTCGAGCTCGAGCGTGCCGCCAAGCGCATCGGCTCCTCGCTCGAGGCGGCACCGCAGGTCTACGTGTCCGACGGCGACCTGTTTGCCGCGCTGGTCGATATCGATCTCGCCGAGATCTGCATCACCTCGATGGCGAGCCTGCATGGCGAGGAAGGGCCCGCTGCGGCGTTCCGGCTCGAGGAGGTCGCGGGCGTTGCGGTCGTGCCGCAGCTCGCCGAAGGGCAGAAATGCGCGCGCTCGTGGAAGATCTCGCCCGCGGTCGGCTCCGACCCGGAATATCCCGACGTGACGCCGCGCGACGCGCAGGCGCTGCGCGAATGGGACGCGATGCGCAAGGCGGCGGAGTGACGTGCTGCGCGCCTACCTCTACGGCCGTCTTACCGGTCTCGGCGTCACCGCGGCGGTGATTGCCGGCGCGCTCGATCAGGCCGTCAAGCTGTGGTTGCTGGTTTCGTTCGATCTCGCCAATCGCGGGATCGTGCACCTCACGCGGTTTCTCGATTTCGTGCTGACCTGGAACACCGGGATCAGCTACGGGCTGTTCCAGCAGGAGAGCGAGGTCGGCCGGCTCGTCCTGCTCGCCCTCAAGGCCATTGGCCTGCTCGTGCTCTGGGCATGGCTCGCGCGCGCCGAGTCGAGGCTCACCGCGGTCTCGCTCGGCCTGATCATCGGCGGGGGTATCGGCAATGCCATCGATCGCCTCGCCTACGGGGCGGTCCTGGACTTCGTGCTTTTCCACATCACGACGCCGACATTCAACTTCGTCTGGTACGTGTTTAACCTGGCGGATGCCGCCATCGTTGCCGGGGTGGCGGGACTCCTGTATGAATCGTTTTTCGCAGGGCGCGCCGCAAAAGCGCCCTGATCCGGTAGGATCAAGGGGCTCCTAAGGTCCTACAAGGTCTTGCGGTTTTGTACTGCCAGATGGATGACCGCCATGCGTGATGACCTCAGACTGCGGATACGCCTCGGCTTCGCGGCGGGCGCCTGCGCGCTGCTCGCCCTCGGCAATGTCGCTCACGCCCAGGAGGCGCAGAAGGACGACGAGGATACGTTCGAGCAAAGGATCATCAAGGGTATCCTCGGCGGCATGGGCGTCAATGTCGGCGGCTCGGGCATCCAGTACCGTGAACGCTCGCCGCTCGTGATCCCGCCCTCGATGGACCTGCCACCGCCGACCTCGTCGGCCGCTGCGGCGCTGCGCGATCCGGCCTGGCCGAAGGATCCGGAGCGCAAGAAGGGTCCGACGAAGCCCGTGGTCAACACCCGGGCCACGCCCAACGATCCCGGCACCAACGCGGCCTTGACGCCATCTGAGATGCGCCGGGGCACCATTGCGGGCGCCGGACGTATTTCCGACCCCTCGCAGTCCGGCTCGCAGTCGGACCCCGAGATCGGCCGGGCGATGACCCCGACGGAGCTCGGCACCCCAAGCGGCAGCATCTTCAACTGGAGGGCGCTGACCGGCAACAATGGCCTGGAGACGGCAAGGTTCGAGGGGGAGCCGGCTCGTGGATCGCTGACCCAACCGCCTCCCGGTTATCAGACGCCGTCGCCGAACCAGCCCTATGGGGCAAACACCGGCGGCGGAGCGGCCGGCTGGACGATTCCGAACGTCCTTACGCGTCCTGAAGGCGTCAACGGGGGCAGGGACTACTAATCGCGCCGCGGGGTGATGCCTGTCGAACCTGTGCGAGGCACGGGCCATGAGGGAGCCGTGCCGAAATCATTGATTCGCATCCTTTCCGTTATCGGTCTCCTCGCCGCGCTGGCGACGCTTGCGGCGCGAGACGCCCGGGCCGCGTCGGCGGTCACGCAATTCTCGCTCGCGAACGGCGTCGAGGTTGTGGTGATCCCGGATCACCGCACGGCGGTCGTCACCCACATGATCTGGTATCGGGCCGGCGCCGCCGACGAGCCGCTCGGCAAGTCCGGCATCGCGCATTTCCTCGAGCATCTGATGTTCAAGGGCACCGCCAAGAATCCGGCCGGCCGGTTCTCGCAGCAGCTCGCCGCGATCGGCGGGCAGGAGAATGCCTTCACCACCAACGACTATACCGCCTACTACCAGCGCACCTCGCGCGATCATCTCGCGACGCTGATGGATTTCGAGGCGGACCGCATGACCGGCCTCGTGCTCACCGACGGGGTGATCGCGAGCGAGCGTCAGGTGATCCTGGAAGAGCGCAACATGCGCGTCGACAACGAGCCGTCGGCGCGGCTGTCCGAGCAGATGGGCGCGATGCAGTACCTCAACCACCCCTACCATCATCCGACCATCGGGTGGCGCCACGAGATGGAGTCGCTCGACCGCACGGATGCGCTCGCCTTCTATCATCGCTTCTACTCGCCGGAGAACGCCGTGGTGGTGATCGCGGGCGACGTGTCGCCCGAGGAGGTCAAGACCTTCGCCGAAAACACCTACGGCAAGATCCCGCGGCACGGGCCGACCATCGAGCGCAAGCGCCCGCAGGAGCCGCCGCAGATTGCGGAGCGCCGTGTCACCTTCGCCGACCCGCGGGTCACCCAGCCGAGCCTGCAGCGCACCTATCTGGTGCCGTCCTTCACCACCGCCAAAGGCGATGACGGCTACGCGCTCGACGTGCTCGCGCACATTCTCGGCGGCGGCTCGAACTCGCGGCTGAACCGCGCGCTGGAGATGGAGCAGCGCCTCGCCACCGGCATCGGCGCCTGGTACCAGGGAACCTCGCTTGACGACTCCCGCTTTGGCTTCTACGGCACCCCCGCGAGCGGGGTGTCGCTCGACAAGCTCGAGGCCGCAATCGACGGCGTCATCGCCGCCTTCATCGAGCAAGGCCCGAGCGCCGAGGAGCTTGAGCGCTCCAAGAGCCGGATGATTGCCGACTATGTCTATGCGCAGGACAACCAGTCGACGCTGGCGCGCATGTACGGGGCGGCGCTGACGTCCGGAGAGACCGTCGCCGATATCCAACAGCGGCCCGCGAAGCTCAAGGCGGTCACCGCCGAGCAGGTGCGCGACGTCGCGCGGCGCTTCCTCGACAAGCGCCGTTCGGTGACCGGCTATCTCGTCCGCGACAACGGAGGACGCGAGGAGAAGAAATCGTGACCAGATTTCTTGCAGCGCTTGCCGCCGCCGCGACCATCGCGTTCGCATCCGCGGCATCGGCCGAAAGCAAGATCGAGCCGGTCGTCAGCCCCGGCGGGATCAAGGCCTGGCTGGTGCGCGACTCGGCGGTTCCGATGGTCGCGATCGATTTCGCCTTTGCGGGCGGTGCCGATGCCGACCCGGCGGACAAGCCGGGCGTCGGCAACATGCTCGGAGCGCTGCTCGACGAGGGCGCCGGCGACCTCGATTCGAGGGCGTTCCAGGAGCAATTGGAAGAGAAGGCGATCGAGCTCGGCTTCAACGTCGGGCGCGATCAGTTCCGCGGCTCGCTGCACACGCTTTCGGAAAATCTCGGTGAGGCGGTCGACCTGCTGCACCTTGCGCTCACCGTGCCGCGCTTCGACAATGAGCCGGTCGAGCGCATCCGCAGCCAGCTGCTCGCCAATCTGAGCCGCGCCAGCACCAGCCCGAGCGACATCGCCAACAAGCGCTGGTGGGCGGTGGCGTTTCCGGGGCATCCTTATGGACGGCCCTCCGACGGCACGCCGGAATCGGTTGCGGCGGTCACGGTCGACGATCTTCGCGCCTATATGCACAACGTGTTCGCGCGCGACACGCTTATCGTCGGCATCGTCGGGGATATCGACGCGCAGGCGGCGGGCAAGCTGCTCGACCGGCTGTTCGGCGACCTGCCCGCCAAGGGGACGCTCGTGCCGGTGCCGCAGGTCGCGATGAAAGGCCTCGGCGAGCGCGTCGTCGTCAATCTCGACGTGCCGCAGACGGTGATCAATTTCGGCGCGCCGGGCGTGGCGCGCGCCGATCCGGATTTCATCACCGCCTACATCGTCAATCACATCTACGGCGGAGGGTCATTCACCTCGCGCCTTTATCGCGAGGTGCGCGAGAAGCGCGGGCTCGCCTATGGGGTGCACACGTCGCTGTTCTGGATGACGTACTCCGACGAGGTGGTGGGCGGCACCGCGACGCGTGCCGACAAGGCGGGCGAGACGCTCTCGATTCTCGAGACCGAGCGCGAGCGCATGGCGAGCGAAGGACCGACGCAGCAGGAGCTCGACGAGGCGAAGGCCTTCCTCAAGGGGTCGTACGCGCTGTCGTTCGATACTTCCGCCAAGATCGCCGGCCAGCTGGTCCAGCTCCAGATCGACAAGCTCGGCATCGATTACCCCGAGCGGCGCAATGCGCTCATTGACGCGGTGACGCTCGCCGACGCCAAGCGTGTCGCCAAACGCCTGCTCGACGGCAAGCCCCTCACCGTCGTGGTCGGTCGTGCACAGGGCCTGAACAAGACCAATTGAGCTTGCGGACGTGGCGGTCCAGCAGAACATCGATGGCGCGTGCGCCGAGCGGATCGGCGCGCACGGCGTCACGCGCGCGGCGCTCGATGACGCGCTGATGCGGGCCGAGCCGGCGCTCGCATGGCTGCGCGCCGCGCATGCGGATTCGACCTTGCCGCTGTTGCGGCTGCCGGGGAGGACTTCCGATCTGCCCGCAATCCGCGCCGCCGCGGCGCGGCTTGCCGCCGGCGCGAGCGACGTCGTGGTGCTCGGCGTCGGCGGCTCGAGCCTGGGCGGACAGACGATCGCCCAGCTCGCCGGGATCGGCGTGCGCGGCGTCGAGGCGTTCCGCGCGCTGCCGCGCCTGCACTTCATCGACAACCTCGATCCGCAAACCTATCAGGGGCTGCTCGACGCGCTGCCGCTCGCGACCAGCCGCTTCATCGCGATCTCAAAGTCCGGCGGCACCGGCGAGACGCTGATGCAGACCGCCGCCGCGCTCGCGGCGGTGCGGCGCGCCGGGCTCGAGCGCGAGGTCGCGCGGCTGTTCCTCGGCATCAGCGAGGTCGCAAGGCCGGGAAAAGCGAACGGCCTGCGCGCGCTGCTCGGCGCATCGGTCGAGGTGCTGGAGCACGATCCCGGCATCGGGGGCCGCTATTCCGCCCTCGCCAATGTGGGCCTGCTGCCGGCCGCGATCCTCGGCCTCGATATCGCGGCACTGCGCGCCGGCGCCGCAATGGCGCTGGCACCGGTGCTGGCACAGCGGCCGGCCGCGCAGGTGCTACCGGCGCTCGGCGCCGCGCTCAACCTCGCGGCGGCCGGGCAGGGCAAGAACATTGCGGTGCTGATGGCCTATGGGGACAGGCTGGAGCGCTTTTCGCACTGGTTCGTGCAGCTCTGGGCCGAGAGTCTCGGCAAGGACGGCAAGGGCACGACGCCGGTCGGCGCGCTCGGGCCGGTGGACCAGCACTCGCAGCTGCAGCTCTTCATCGCCGGTCCGCGCGACAAGCTGTTCACCGTGCTCACGGTCGGCGCCGCCGGTCAGGGCCCGCGGATCGAGGCGGACCTGGCGCGGCGTGCCGGCGAAGCGGATTTCGCCGGCAGGACGATCGGCGATCTCGTCGCCGCGCAAGGACGCGCCACCGCCGCGACCCTCGCGCGCAACGGCTGCCCGGTCCGCACCCTGCACATCGAGACGCTCGACGAGACGAGCCTCGGCGCGCTGATGATGCATTTCTTTCTCGAGACGATCATCGCGGCACATATGCTCGGCGTCGACGCGTTCGACCAGCCCGCCGTCGAAGAGGGCAAGGTGCTGGCGAAGCAGTATTTGGCGGGGCAGGGATAAACCGCTATCGATGCCTGCTTTCGCCGGGCATGACGACAATGGCCATCCGCATCACCGACGCGATCAGCCTCGACGAGCGCGAGATCGAGGAGAGCTTCGTGCGCGCCTCGGGCCCGGGCGGGCAGAACGTCAACAAGCTTTCGACGGCCGTGCAGTTGCGTTTCGATGTGCGCCGCTCGCCCTCGCTGCCGAATGACGTCGCGATCCGCCTGATGCGTCTCGCCGGCAAGCGCATGACCAAGGAGGGCGTGCTGGTGCTCACCGCGCAGAACCATCGCACCCAGGAGCGCAACCGCGCCGACGCGATGGAGCGGCTGATTGCGCTGATCGCGCAGGCGGCCGTGCGCCCGACCCCGCGCCGCGCGACCAAGCCGACCAAGGCGGCGCGCGAAAAGCGGCTGGAGGGGAAGAAAGTTCGCTCCAATATCAAAGGCTTACGGCGCACGAAGCCCACCTGGGATTAGCGCATATCCGGGAAAAGTGGCTGCCGGTTTTCCGAAAGGGATATGCGCCAACGAAAATCCGCTCCGCGCGGCCCCCTCGCCGTCGCACCGGGCAGCCTTTAAGTTGAGGCTTCGCCCCAAACGTGAGTCGCATGTCCGTCCGTCAGCTTCCCGAGACCACCGTCAACCGTATCGCCGCCGGCGAGGTGGTGGAGCGGCCTGCGAGCGTCGTGAAGGAGCTCGTCGAGAACGCGCTCGACGCCGGCGCGCAGCGCATCGAGGTCGTGACCGACGGCGGCGGCCGGCGCCTCATTCGCGTCACCGATGACGGCAGCGGCATGACGCGCGCCGACCTCGCGCTCGCGGTCGAGCGCCACGCGACCTCGAAATTGCCGCACGACGATCTGCTCGACATCCGCACGCTCGGCTTTCGCGGCGAGGCGCTGCCCTCGATCGGGGCGGTCGCGCGGCTCGCGATCACGACGCGCCACGCCAGCGAGCCGAACGCGTGGGCCATCGCGGTCGACGCGGGCGAGAAGTCGGAAACGCGGCCGGCCGCGCTCGCCGCGGGAACCCGCGTCGAGGTGCGCGACCTGTTCTATGCAACGCCCGCGCGGCTGAAGTTCCTGAAAACCGACCGCACGGAAGGCGAGGCGATCCGCGACGTGGTACGCCGCCTCGCGATGAGCCGGCCGGATGTCGCCTTCACGCTCGCCGGCGAGGAGCGCGCGCCGGTCACCTGGGGCGCGGCGCTGCCGGGCGCCGCCGGGCAACTGGCGCGGCTCGCCGACGTGCTCGGCGTGGATTTTCGCGCCAATGCGGTGGCGGTGCAGGGCGGACGCGAGGGCTTGAGCATCGCGGGTTACGCGGCGCTCCCGACCTACCACAAGGGCAACGCGCTCTCGCAGTATCTGTTCGTCAACGGCCGCCCGGTGCGCGACCGGCTGCTCCTCGGCGCGGTGCGCGCGGCTTACGCCGACTATCTGCCGCGCGACCGCCATCCCGTCGTCGCGCTGTTCATCACGGTTGCATCGCGCGAGGTCGACGTGAACGTGCACCCGGCCAAGGCCGAGGTGCGCTTCCGTGACGCGGGGCTCCTGCGCGCCTCGGTGGTGCGCGCGCTGCAGGAGGCGCTCGCGCGCGACACGCAGCGTGTCGCGACGACCGGGACTGAGGCGACCATCGCGGCGTTCCGGCCGAACCCCGTGCCGCGCGCGGGGTGGAACTGGCGCGCCTCGCCGGCACGGCCGCTGACGCAAGGCGCGACCGCGCTCGCCTCCTTCGCCGAAGCCGCGCAGGCGGCGTTCGATACCGGCGCGCCGGCGGCCGACACGCGTCTCGCCGACACGGGCGCCGGCGACCTGATCGACCGTCCGCTCGGCGCGGCGCGCGCGCAGCTGCACGATACCTACGTGGTGGCGCAGACGCGCGACGGGATCGTCATCGTCGATCAGCATGCCGCGCACGAGCGCATCGTCTACGAGCGCATGAAGGCCGCGCTCGAGAAGTCGGGCGTCGCGCGGCAGATCCTGCTGATCCCCGAGATCGTCGAGCTCGATGCAGCCGATGTCGAGCGGCTCGCGGCACGCGCGGCCGAGCTTGCGCGGTTCGGACTGGTCGTCGAGCCGTTCGGCCCCGGCGCGGTCGCGGTGTCGGAGACGCCCTCGATGCTCGGCGAGGTCGACGCGCAGGCGCTCCTGCGCGATCTTGCCGAGCACATGGCCGAGTGGGACGAGGCGCTGCCGCTGGAGCGGCGCTTGATGCATGTCGCCGCCACCATGGCGTGCCATGGCTCGGTGCGCGCCGGGCGGCGCCTGAAGGCGGACGAGATGAACGCGCTGTTGCGCGAGATGGAGGCAACGCCCAACTCGGGCCAGTGCAACCACGGCCGGCCGACCTATGTCGAGCTGAAGCTCGGCGACATCGAGCGGCTATTCGGACGGAAGTAGCCGCAGGAAGACGAGCTCCGTGCCGTCGTATTTCCTGCGCTCCAACTCCGCAAACCCGTCGGGCGCCTTGAAGGCGCCCTCGGCCTCCTCGACCACGATCAGGGCGTCGTTTGCGAGCCACCCGCCCGCGCGGGCCGAGGCGAGCGCCTGCTCGGCGAGTCCCTTTCCGTAGGGCGGGTCGAGAAACACGAGCGAGAACGGCTCAAGCGGATGGGCAGCGCCGAGCTTGGTCGCGTCGCGGCGGAAGATGCGGGTGAGCGCCGCAAGCCCGAGCGCCTCGACGTTCTGGCGTATCAACGCGCGGGCTTGCGCGCCGTCATCGACGAACAGCGCGAACGCGGCGCCGCGCGAAATCGCCTCGAGGGCGAGCGCGCCGGTCCCGGCGAAGAGATCGAGCACGCGCGCGCCGGCAACCGGATCGCCATAGGCGTGCGCCAGGATGTTGAACAGCGACTCGCGCAGCCGGTCCGCGGTCGGGCGGATCGCTTGCGATTTCGGTGCCGCGAGCGCGCGCCCGCGCAACCGTCCGCCCACGATGCGCATAGTGCATGATCCCGAAAAGTGGATGCCGGTTTTCGGAAAAGATCATGCACAATGAAAACAAGGGCGACGAGTCTGATTCGACATGGTCGAATCAGTCTCTAGCGCCTGCGCCTCTTCCGCGCCCGTTTGCCGGGGAGGGTGGTTCGCGCAGCGAACCCGGAGGGGGCCTCGTCGCGCTCGTCATAGGTGTCGCGCCGGCCTTCGCCGCGCAGCGGCCGGCCGGGAAGCTTCTTCTCGCGCGGACGATGCGCACGATGCGCGGGCTCGGCTTCCCTCCGCCGTTCCTCGCGGCGGGGCGGCGCTGGCGCTTCGACTTCCGGCTTCCGCGCCACGATCGGCGCGGAGAAATCGACGCCGGCAGCCTTGGCAAGCTTCTCGCCGAGCTGGTCGCGCAGCACGCGCGTCGGGATCTCGCTCACCGCGCCCTCGCCCAGCTCGCCCAGCTGGAACGGGCCGAACGATACGCGGATGAGCCGCGCGACCTGCAGCCCGAGATGGCGCAGCACATTGCGCACCTCGCGGTTCTTGCCCTCGCGGATCGCAAACGTGATCCACACGTTCGACCCCTGCGCGCGGTCGAGCACGGCCTCGATCGGCCCGTAATGAATGCCGTCGACGGTCACGCCGTCGCGCAGCGCATCGAGTTGATCCTGCGTCACCGTGCCGTGCGCGCGCACGCGATAGCGCCGCAGCCACGCGGTCGCGGGCAGTTCCAGCGCGCGTGCCAGCCCGCCGTCATTGGTCAAGAGCAGCAGGCCTTCGGTGTTGAGATCGAGGCGTCCGACGCTGATCAGGCGCGGCAGGTCCTTCGGCAGCGCGCCGAAGATCGTCGGGCGGCCTTGCGGATCGGACGTCGTCGTCACCAGCCCGCGCGGCTTGTGATAGAGGAAGAGCCGCGTGCGCTCCGCGCCGGGCAGGGGCTTGCCGTCGACCAGGATCCGGTCGGCGCGCGTCACGTTCAGCGCCGGCGAGGCGATCGTCGCGCCGTTCACCGACACACGGCCCGCCGCGATCCAGCCTTCCGCCTCGCGCCGCGACGCAAGCCCGGCGCGGGCAATGACCTTGGCGATGCGCTCGCCTTCGTGCTGATTCTGCGCCATAGGGTGTTATGCCACAGTCCTTCATGGATGACGCGCTTGGCGAGGCGCGGGGCGCCGAAGCCGCCGGCGAGGTGCCGGTCGGCGCGGTGATCATCCGCGCCGGCGCCATCGTGGCGCGCGCCGGCAACCGCACGCTGCGCGACCGCGATCCGACTGCGCATGCCGAGATGCTGGCGATCCGCGCGGCCGCAGCTGCACTCGGCACCGAGCGGCTGACCGATTGCGACCTCTACGTCACGCTCGAGCCATGCGCGATGTGCGCGGCGGCGATTTCCTTCGCGCGCCTGCGGCGCCTCTACTACGGCGCCGCGGATCCGAAAGGCGGCGCGGTCGAGCACGGCGTGCGCTTCTTCGCCGCGCCGACCTGCCACCACCGCCCGGAGGTCTATGGCGGGATCAGCGAGGGCGAGGCGGCGGCGCTGTTGCGGGACTTTTTCAGAGCAAGGCGCTGAGCCGCGCCTTCAGCTCGGCCTTGATCGGCTCGGCGGCGCGCAGGATCGCGCTCGCCTGGAAGAAATCGAGCATGCGGAAGATGCCGATATTCGGCCGCAGCACGAGGTCGGGTGCGCCCTCTTTCAGCTTGTGCGACACGATGGTGTGGCTCATCACCGAGATGCTGGAAAACAGCGCCTCCCACGGATCCGGCACGCCGCGCGCCGCGACCCCGCCCGACACGTCGACCGCGACGATCACGTCGGCCTTGCCGCGCAGACAGCCGAACGGCAGCGGATCGACGGTGCCGCCGTCGACCAGCACGCGCCCGTCGAGCTCGACCGGCCGCACCAGGCCCGGCACCGCGATCGAGGCCGAGACCGCGGGCTTGAGCGGCCCTTCGGTGAAGGTGACCGCGGCGCGCGCATGCAGGTCGGTGGTGACGGCGATAAGCGGGATCTGCAGGGACGCGAAGTTGTCGGGGAGCAATTCGCCGAGGAACGCGTCGTAGAACTTCGACGCATCGACCGCGAATGGATTGCCGAAGCCGGCAGCGAGGATTTCCGACCACGCGACCGCGCGCGCCGCCATCACCCTGCGCAGCACCTCGCCGCGGTCATGCGCAAGCGTGATCAGATGCCGCCGCATGGTCCGGCCGCTTAGGCCGGCGGCATAGCCCGCGCCGATCACGGCGCCGATCGAGGCGCCGGCGATCGCCACCGGCTTGACGCCCATCTCGTCGAGCGCCTCGACGATCGCGATATGTGCGAGCCCGCGCGCACCGCCGGCGCCGAGCGCCAGGGCGAAGCTCTTCGGTTCTCCTCGGCTCACTTCCGTCTCGGCTCATCTAGAGCTGAGCATGATCTTTTCCGACCTGCCTTCGCCCGCCGAAGCTTCGATCCAATGCGAAAGATGGCGCGAGGGCTTCGCGCAGGCGGGAAACCGCTGCACACTTTTCGGGATCATGCTCTGGCCCCGGCCTGGCGCGCGAACGCCCAGGCGGTGGCGGCAAGCGGGCGCACCATCTGGGCGCGCGCCGGCGCGTTCTCGTTGGTCGCGGTGCCGTCGCGCACGCGTCCGACGATGCCCTGCAGGATCGCGGCGAGGCGGAAGAAATTATAGGCCGAGTACACCGCGAGATACGGCCGCGGGTCGAGGCCGGTGCGCGCCACATAGGCATCGACATATTCGGCGAGCGACGGAATGCCGAGCGCCTTCAGGTCGAGCCCGACCAGCGAGCCGGTGCCGGCGCCGCTCTCCGAATGCGGCATGTGCCACTGCATGCAGTGATAGGTGAAATCGGCGAGCGGATCGCCCAACGTAGAAAGCTCCCAGTCGAGCACCGCCAGCACGCGCGGCTCGGTCGGATGCAGGATCACGTTGTCGAGGCGGAAATCGCCGTGCACCAGGCGCACCGGTGCCGGCGGCGGCAGATGGCCCGGGAGCCACTCGATCAGGCGCTCGATCTCGTCGATCTTCTCGGTCTCGGAGGCGCGATATTGCTTCGACCAGCGATCGACCTGGCGCGCCACATAGTTCTCGCCGCGGCCGTAGTCGGAGAGGCCGATTGCCGCCGGATCATAGGCGTGCAGCCGCGCGAGGGTGGCGTTCATCGCGTCGAACACGGCGGCGCGCTCCCGCGGGTTCGAGCCGGGCATGTCCGGAACCCAGATCACGCGTCCCTCGACATAGCTCATCACGTAGAACGCGGTGCCGGCGATGCTCTCGTCGGCGCAGTAGACGACCGGCTCGGCGACCGGGAAGCCTTGCGCGTAAAGCGCGCTGATCGCCCTGAACTCGCGATCGACGGCGTGCGCCGAGGGGAGCAGCTTACCCGGCGGCTTGCGCCGCAGCACGTATTTGCGCGCCGGCGTTTCCAGGAAATAGGTCGGGTTCGACTGACCGCCCTTGAATTGCTGCACGCGCAGCGGGCCCTTGAAGCCCTTGGCGTGGGCTTCGAGATAGGCCTCAAGCCGCGCGACGTCGAAGCGCAGCGGCGCCGCGACCTCCTTGGTGCCCGAATACGCGGCCTGGCGGTCGATTGTTGTTGTCATTCTCGATCCTCCCAGACGCAAACTACCGGGCTCGGACGCGATGGCAAGACCGGGACACCGGGCGCCGATCAGGCGCGGGCTTTCTCCCGCGCAACCTCAAGATAGCCGATGTCGCGGCGGCAGAAGCCGTCCGGCCAGTCGATCGCGTCGACTGCCGCATAGGCGCGCGCTTGCGCTTCTGCAACCGACCTTCCCAGCGCGCAGACGTTGAGCACGCGTCCGCCATTCGCCACGATCTGGTGGCCTTCGAGCTTGGTGCCGGCATGGAAGATCTCGACGCCGGGCAGTGCGGCCGCCGCGTCGAGCCCCGCGATCGTCGAGCCCTTGCGGTAGCTCCCGGGATAGCCCTTCGTCGCCATGACGACCGCGAGCGCTGCAGCGTCGTTCCAGCGCAGGTCGAAATTCTTGAGCTGCCCGTCGCGCGCGGCGATCAGTGCCGGCACGAGGTCGGATTTGAGCCGCAGCATCATCACCTGGCATTCGGGATCGCCGAAGCGGACATTGTATTCGATCAGCTTCGGCCCTTGCGCGGTGAGCATCAGGCCGAGAAAGAGGATGCCCTTGAACGGCGATCCCATTTCCCGCATGGCGCGCAGCGTCGGACGCACGAACTCGTCCATCGCCTGCCGCGCGAGCTCGTCGGTGAACACGGCGACCGGCGAATAGGCGCCCATGCCGCCGGTGTTCGGGCCCTTGTCGCCATCGTGGACGCGCTTGTGGTCCTGCGCGGAGGTGAGCGGGATCGCGGTTTCGCCGTCGCACAGCGCAAAGAAGGAGACCTCCTCGCCGGAGAGGAATTCCTCGATCACGACTTCGGTACCGGCGGCGCCGAGGCCGCCGGAGAACATCATGTCGATGGCGGCCTCCGCCTCGGCCACGGTCTGTGCCACCACTACGCCCTTGCCGAGCGCAAGGCCGTCCGCCTTGACCACGATCGGCGCGCCGTGGGTCGCGACATAGGCCTTGGCCGCCGCCGCGGCCTTGAAGCGCGCATAGGCGGCGGTCGGAATCTTGTATTTCCCGCACAGGTCCTTGGTGAAGCCTTTCGAGCCCTCGAGCCGGGCCGCCGCCCTGGTGGGCCCGAAGGCCCGAAAGCCCGCGGCTTCGAGGTCGTCGACGATGCCGGCGACCAGCGGATTGTCCGGCCCGACCACCACGAAATCGACCTTGTTGGCCCGGCAGAACGCGATCACGGCGGCGTGGTCGGCGATGTCGATCGGCACGCATTCGGCTTCGCGCGCAATCCCGGCATTGCCCGGCGCGCACCAGAGCTTGGTGGTCAGCGGCGAGGCGGCGATCTTCCAGGCGAGCGCATGCTCGCGCCCGCCCGCGCCGAGGAGGAGGATGTTCATGCACGCGCGGTTTAGCATGCGCGCGCAGCGCGGCAAGGCGCGCAGCGCCGCAATCCTCAGGCAATTCGGATCGCGGCCGGCGTGCCCGGCGGCAGCGCGCGCGGATCGACCTCGATCACGCCGTCGCGCAGGCGCAGGCGATAGGTCGCAAGCTTCTCGGTGAAGGGCGGCGGCGCGCAGCCGTCCTCAAGCCGGTATTCGTAGCCGTGCCACGGGCAGGTGACGCAGCCATTGATGATGCGCCCTTCGCCGAGCGGGCCGTTCTGATGCGCGCACAGGTTGGTCAGCGCGCCGATCAGATTGCCGTCGCGGAACACCGCGATGCGCTCGCCATTCGCGGTCGCGACGATGCGCGCGGCCTGATCGGGGATCTCGTCCGGCGGTCCGACCGTGATCCAGTCGCCATGTTGACGGGCGGTCTCGCGCTCGCGCCAGGCGGCCGCAAGGTGCAGCGCGGTCACCAGCGCAAACGAGCCGCCGAGCAGGGTCGCGGTCAATCCGCTGCGGTCATCCTGCATGACGCCGAGCGCGACATGCATCACCAGGACCCCATAGGCGACGTAGAGCGCCATGTGCAGCGCCTTCCAGATCCGCGGGGTCAGGAACACGAGCCAGAAGTCGTGGCTGGTCGCGGCGAGCAGGAACAGGACAATGAGGGCGAACAGGCCGAGCGCCTTCATCGGGAAGCCGATGAACTGGAAGTACTTCGCATTGTTGGTGAGCTCGGTGACGAGATCGCCGAGCGCGCCGACCGCCGCGAACCAGTCGACCACCGAATAGGCATGCGCGAGCGCGACGAGGAACGTCAGCACGCCGAAATGGCGGCGGTTGTAGAGGAGCGGAAGGAAGCGTGGGCTGAGCCGCGTCAGCGGGCCGATGCACAGGATGATCGTCAGCATGACGAAGGCGCAGCTGCCGAGCGCATTGATGCGCAGGTCGATCCAGGCCGGCCGGTCGGCCGGCGGGTGGCGCAATATGCCGACGGTCATGTAGGTCGCGATGAACAGGGCGACGCCGGCGAGCAAAATCGCGTCGTAGACAATCTTGCGCCGGTTCCATTGCACGGCCCTGAAGCTGACGCTCATTTCGTGCTCTCGGACTGGGCGGGTGCGTCGCCTTGCTCCGGCGGCGGGCGCAGCGCGAGCGCCATGGTGAAGCCGAGCGCAACGAGCACGGCAAGGATCGGCCACAGCATGCGGTGAAAGCTGCGGTGTCGACGCGTCATGCGGGCCGCGCCTTGAGCCAGCGGATGAGCACATAGGGCCACAGCGCCGCCGCGCCGGGCCAAATCAGCAGACGCGCGCCGACGCTCAGCGGCGCAGGCTGGACCCGCGTGACGCCGAACGTGACGAAGCCGAGCGCCGAAACGGCGCCGATGATCGCATAGAGCGCGGCGAGATCGAGCAGGAGGGCGACAACGGGGTGCATCGGACGTCTCAACAGGACCTTGCGGCCGTTGACCCGATCGGAAGCCGAAATCGTCCCGATTTCAAGAATTGTTGATGCAAAGGGAGGCTCCTGAGAGAATAGGGCATGGAGACTCAACGATACGGACGGATGCGGCCTGAGGTTTCGCCGAGCCGCCCCGACGGACGGAATTTGCCGCTCACTTGCGTAGCAAGCTCATGAATCAACCGCGCGTGAACATTCTCGAGTGGAGCGTCAGCGAGCTCGCGGCCGCGCTGAAGAAGACCGTGGAGGATGCCTACGGCTTCGTGCGCGTGCGCGGCGAGATCACCGGCTATCGCGGCCCGCATTCCTCAGGGCACGTCTATTTCGCCCTCAAGGACGAGGGCGCGAAGATCGACGCCGTGATCTGGCGCGCGGTGTTTACCCGCATCCGCTTCAAGCCCGAGGAAGGCCTCGAAGTGATCGCGACCGGCCGCCTCACGACCTACCCCGGCCGCTCATCCTACCAGATCATCGTCGAGAGCCTCGAGCCCGCGGGCGTCGGCGCCCTGATGGCGCTGCTCGAGGAGCGCAAGAAGAAGCTCGCCGCCGAGGGACTGTTCGACGAGGCGCGCAAGCAGCTCTTGCCCTATCTGCCGAACGTGATCGGCGTCGTGACCTCGCCGACCGGCGCGGTGATCCGCGACATCCTGCATCGCCTCGCCGACCGCTTCCCGCGCCGCGTGCTGCTCTGGCCGGTGCGCGTGCAGGGCGAGGGCTCGGCCGAGGAGGTTGCGGCCGCGATCCGCGGCTTCAATGCGCTCCCCGAGACCGGGCGCATGCCGCGCCCCGACGTGATCATCGTGGCGCGCGGGGGCGGCTCGCTCGAGGACCTCTGGTCGTTCAACGAGGAGGTCGTGGTGCGCGCGGCGGCCGAGAGCATGATTCCGCTGATCTCGGCGGTCGGGCACGAGACCGACGTGACGCTGATCGATTTTGCCTCCGACCGGCGCGCGCCGACGCCGACCGCCGCGGCCGAGATGGCAGTGCCGGTGCGCATCGATTTGCTCACGCAAATCGATGGGCTGGCGCGCCGGCAGATCTCCTGCTGGGCGCGCGGGCTCGACGCGCGCCGCACCGAGCTGCGCGCCGCCGCGCGCGCGCTCCCGAGCGCCGACGCGCTGCTCGCCCTGCCGCGCCAGAAGCTCGACACGTTGTCCGAACGGCTGCCGCGCGCGCTCAAGGCCAATGCCGAGATCCACCACAAGCAGTATCTGCGCTGCGCCGCCAGGCTCTCGCCGCAGCTGCTGCGCAGCCGCGTGCGCAGCGAGGGCGAGCGTGTCGCCAATCTGATCAGCCGCGCGCGCCGCTCCGCGGACGTCGCGCGCGAGCGGCGGCGCGAGCGCCTTGCGCATGCCGGCGGGCGGCTTGCCGCCGCGGTGCGCGCCAACCTCGCAAGCCATCGCCAGCACATTGTGCGCGACCGCGAGCGCGTCGCGGCCCTGTTCGAGCGCGGCAATCTTGCGATCACGCGGCTCATCGAACGGCGCTTCGCGGCGCTCGAGCGCGCCGATCGGCTGCTCGCGGCGTTCTCGTATCAGAGCGTGCTCGCGCGCGGCTTTGCGCTGGTGCGCGATCCAGCCGGTCCGCCGCTGCGCAGCGCAGCGGCGATCAAGCCCGGGCAGGCGCTCGACATCGAGTTCGCCGACGGGCGCGTCGCCGCGACCGCGACCGCCGCGCACGGGGTTCCGGTAAGGCCGCGCCAGCCGATCCGGCCGCGCGCGCGGCGGCCGGGGCCGGCGGAGGGGCAGGGCAATCTTTTCGGGTAGCGCGCCGACCTCGAGCGCACCGAGTTGGCAGGAATCCATCCATGAAAGTCGCGATTATCACCGCAGGAGGAAGCGGCATGGGGGCCGCGGCGGCGCGCCGGCTCGCGCAGGACGGCTACAAGGTTGCGATCCTCTCGTCTTCCGGAAAAGGCGAGGCCCTCGCCAAGGAGCTCGGCGGCATCGGCGTGACCGGCTCCAATCAGTCGAACGAGGATCTCAAGCGCCTGGTCGACGACGTGATGGCCGCATGGGGCCGGATCGATGTGCTGGTGAACAGCGCCGGGCACGGCCCGCGCGACGAGATCCTCAAGATCACCGATGCGCAGTGGCACAGCGGCCTCGACACCTATCTGATGAACGTGATCCGGCCGACCCGCCTGGTCGCGCCGATCATGGTGGCGCAGCAGGGCGGCGCCATCATCAACATCTCTACCGCCTGGGTCTTCGAGCCGAGCCCGATGTTCCCGACCTCGGCCGTCTTCCGTGCGGGGCTTGCGGCGTTCACCAAGATATTCGCCGATCAGTACGCGCCCGACAATGTGCGCATGAACAACGTGCTGCCCGGCTGGATCGACAGCCTGCCGGCGACCGAGGAACGCCGCGCGACGGTGCCGATGCGGCGCTACGGCCGGAGCGAGGAGATCGCCGCGACGATCGCGTTCCTCGCATCCGATGGCGCCGCCTACATCACCGGACAGAACTTGCGGGTCGACGGCGGGATCACCCGCTCGGTGTGAGCGGGATCCTCGCCATCCGGGTCGCGCAGTGGCAACGAACAGGGTTCTTGAGCTCATGGATCAATTCTCCGAAGCGGTGGTGATGCGCGCCTATGGCGGCCCTGATGTCCTCGCGATCGAGGACGTCGTGCTCGGCGCGCTGAAGCCGGACGAGGTCCGCGTGCGCATGATCGCGGCGGCCGTGAATCACTCGGACCTCGAGATTCGAGCCGGCAATTACCCGATCAAGCGCGATCCGCCGTTCCCCTACGTGCCGGGCCTCGAACTGATTGGCGACATCGTCGAGGTCGGAAGTGCCGTCACCGGGCTCGCGGTCGGCGAACGCGTGATCACCATGATGCAGAGCACGGGCGGCCTGCGGGCCAAACGCAATGGCGGCTACGCGCGGTTCGCCAACCTGCCGCAGCACATCGTGGCGCGCGTGCCGACCGATCTCGATCCGCTCGATCTCGCGGCGCTTGGCCTTGCCGCCGTCACGGCCTACGAAGGATTGCGCAAGCTCGGCGCGATCGAGGGCCGCCGCGTGGTCGTGACCGGCGCGTCGGGCGGCGTCGGCTCGGTCGCCGTTGCGATCGCGGCGGCGCGCGGCGCCGAGGTCGTCGGGATCGTGTCACGCGCAGAGCGTGCCCCTTATGTGCGTTCCCTCGGCGCGCAGGCGGTCCAGACGGCGAACGACGTCGAGCGCGGAGCGTTGGGCGAGGAAGGCATCGACGGAGTGCTCGACACCGTAGGCGGCACGCTGTTCGCGCCCTGCGTCAATGCGCTGCGGCCCGGAGGCACGTTGTCGATGGTCGGTGCGATCGGTGGCGGCGAGGTGACGTTCGACGCCTATCGGTTGCTCGAGGTCACGCTCACGGGCTACTCCTCCGAAAGCCTCGACGGGGCGAGCCTGCGCGTCGCGATGAATGATATCTGCGGCTGGTTGCGCGATGGACGTATCCGGCCGCCGGCACATACACTCTTCCCGTTGCGCGAGGCAGCGCAGGCGCACGCCACATTGGAGCGGCGGGGCGTTGAAGGCCGGCTATTGCTCGTTCCGGACCGGTGACGACTTCCCCGGCAGCTGCAGCAGCTTATCGAGCTGCTGCGCGCTCAGCGCCTGCGGGATGTACTTGAACGCGATCGCGTCCTGCATCAGGGCGTCCAGGCCGGCGACCGCATCGAGCTGCAGCATCGACTTCGGATAGAACCGGTCGCGCACGGTCCGCGCCATCGGGACGGAAATGTCGGCGAACTTCGCGAACAGCGCGAGCGCCCTGTCGTCCGCGTACATGAAGTCGATCGTCTCGCGATAGGCCGCGATGAAGCGGTCATAGACCTCGCGCCGCCGCGCGAGGTCGCTCGCATTGGCAATGATCAGCCGCACGGTCTGATTGCGCACGCTCGGCAGGTCGTTGGCGAGCGCGATCAGCCGCGCCTTGCCGGCCTCGAGCGCGTCGAGCCCGAACGGAGGCGTGGAAAAGCCGATATCGACCTGGCCGGACATCACCGCCGTGAAGGTCGCCGGCACGTTGCCGGTCGCAACCAGCTTCGCCTGGAAGCCATACTCCTTCATGAAGCGCAGCGCGGTGATCTGCGTGCCCGACCCGGCGGTCGAGTAGGCGAGCGTCATCTCCGGCTGCACCCCCTTGAAGTCCTTCTGCACCGGGGAATCCGCGCGCACGAAGTAGTATTCGGCGGTGCCGGTCGCCTCGCCGGCGATGATGCGGATCGGCGCGCCCTTGGCGAACGCGCCGAGCACGCCGAGCGTCCCAGGCGAGACGCCGATATCGGCGCTGCCGGAGATCACCGCCTGCTGCGTCTCGCCGCCGCCCGAGGTGTAGAACATCTGCAGCGCGAGGCCGTGCTTGCCGAAGATGCCGACTTGCATGCCGATCTCGCCGATCGCCGAGTCCCACAACCCGCGCTGGCCGATCGCGAGCTTGAGTGTGTCGGCGGCGCTGGCGGAATGGGCTTGCAGCAGCGCGGCGAGCGCCGCGGCAAGAAGTGATTGCGCGATCTTCACCGCGGATCCTCCCCGGAATTCTTACGCGCTGCCCCACACGTCCTGCGCCAAGTCTACCACGAGGCGGAGCTTTGCCTCCTGCATCGCGGCGCTCACTGGATTGCCGGTCTCGACGCTGGCAAAGCCGCATTGCGGGCTGAGCGCGAGGCGCGTGATGTCGACGAAGCGGCTCGCCTCCTCGATGCGTCGCTTCAGCGTCGACTTGTCCTCGAGCACCTCGGTCTTGGTCGAGACGAGCCCGAGCACGATGGTCTTGTCTGGCGGCACGAAGCGCAAGGGCAAGAAATCGCCGGCGCGCGGGGAATCGTATTCGAGAAAGAAGAAGCCGATATCGAGCGCGTTGAACAGCTTCTCGGCGACCGCCTCGTAGCTTCCCTCCGCATGCCACAGTCCGCCGCGGTTGCCGCGGCAAAGATGCATGCCGATGCGCAGATCGGGCACATCGCGCACCACGCGGTTGGTCACCGCGATGTAGGTGTCGATCAGCGCATCCGGATCGTCGCCGCGCGCGCTCAGCATCGCGCGGACGTCCGGGTCGCCGAACTTGGCGAAGGCGGTCTCGTCGATCTGCAAGTAGCGGCATCCGGCCGCGCTGAGCGCGCGCAGCTCGCTCTGGAACGCCGCCACGATGTCTTCCCAGAACGCCTCGACGTCACGATAGGCCTGCGCCGTGACGGCGGCGTCGCCGCCGCGAAAATGCAGCGCGCAGGGGCCAGGAATCGTAATCTTTGGAAGCATGGTGATCTTGGGAAGCGCTCGCGTGCGCGCGGAGAGATAGGCGAAGTCGGCGCCGTGGATCGGCCCGTTCCAGGCGATCCTGCTTCTGATCACGGCGCGCGGCTGCCCGCCGCGGCTGCCGGCCGCGCCGGCCGGCGCCTCGAACGCGATATCGCCGAGCTGGCCGTAGAAGTAGCTGTGATAGGAGGCGCGGCGAAATTCGCCGTCGGTCGCAAGCCGCAGTCCGACGCGCGCCTGCAGCGCCACGGCGTCGGCGATGGCGCGGTCCTCCGCGGCGGTCAGTGCGGCCTGATCGATCTCGCCGCGCGCAAAGCGGCGGCGCGTCTCGAGCAGCGCGGGAGGGCGCAGCAGGCTGCCGACATGCTCGGCGCGGAACGGGGGAGGTCTGATTGGCATCGCAACTGACCGGACTGAAGGATGCCGGGCGGCAGGTCTGCTCGCAAGCCCTAAAGTGTTGGCGCGGAGAAGCTGCTATTTCGCATTTGTGTCGTGCAGCGCCGCGGCTGCCGCACAGCGGCCACCACAGTCGCCCGCGCGCGCTGATGACGGCTTTCGGTGCGAACTTGCTCGCGCGCCGCATGCCGCACAAGGCCTCCGCAGCGCCTGTGTTGGAGAAGTTTGCGCACATCCGGTTCAGACTATCGACCTGTGCAGGCAGCGCGAATAGAATCGGGATATATCGGAGGACCAGAATACATGGCGCGATCTCTGGACCGGCGTCGGTTTCTGACGCATTGCTGCTCGTTTGGCGGCTCTTTTCTCGCCTGCAGCATGCCGCTTGATCGCTCCGCGCGCGCTGCGCCCGTTCGGATCGATGCGCCGGTGGTCGATGAGCTCACGATCCAGGAGATCACCGACAACGCCCACGACATTTTCCTTCGGCCCGCGGAAGCGCCCGGTCTGGTGGTTCGCCGGCCGGGATTCCCGCAAGCGCCGCAAGGCAAGACGCTCGAGAGCGAATGGGGCCTGGGGCTGTATGTGGAGTCGCGCAAGGGATCGCAATCGCGCCGTTACCTGCTCGATTTCGGCTTCACCCCGGACATCTATGCCAACAATCTCGAGATCCTGAAGATCGACGTGAGCAAGGTGGACGCGCTAATCATCAGTCACGGTCACTATGATCACATTGGCGGCCTTATCGGATTCCTTGAGACCAACCGCGCGCGGATGCGCAAGGATTTGCGGCTGTACACCGGCGGCGAGGACAATTTCTGCCATCGCCTGATGCGCAACCCCGATGGCAGCTTCGTCAATTTCGGAATCCCGTTCGATCGGCACAAGCTGATGGCGCTTGACGTGCAACCGGTGCTTTCGGAGATGCCGATCATCATCGAGGGCCAGGCATTCACGACCGGCGCCGTGCCGCGCACCAGCATCGAGCACGTGCTGCCGAACACCTTCGTTGAGTATGGCGTCCGCGAGGGGCTCGGCTGCGACACCAACGCGTATCTGAGCCACCACTTCACCGCCGAGGAGCTTGCCGGCAAGCCGATGCCCGATCAGCACTGGCACGAGCACGCTACCTGCTTCAGGCTTGGAGACCGCGGGCTGGTCGTCATCAGCTCCTGCGGTCACGCCGGCATCATCAATACGCTCAGGCACGCGCAGGAAGTCACCGGCATCGACAAGATCTATGCACTGGTCGGCGGCTTCCATCTCGCACCGGCACCGGACGACTACCTGGCGAAGGTCATGACGGAGCTGAAGAAGTTCGACCTCGCACATGTGATGCCGATGCACTGCAGCGGGCAGAATTTCATCGACCTTGCTAAAAAAGAGATGCCGGAAAAACTCGTTCTCTGCGGCACGGGCTCAAGCTTCACCTTCACGGCCTGAAGGGGTAGCGCGACAATGCCGATGTCGGGAGAATTTTCCAGAATCTGCGCAAACTTCTCCAAAACGTCTCCGCTCCCCTGGGGTATATGACGCGCAGCTGCGGTACCACCAGGTGGCCTCGGGAGCGAATGTCATGCGATACCTGATAGGGGCGATATCTGCGGCCGCGCTGTTGGTCATGGCGCCGCAGCTCGCTTGTGCGCAGTCCTTGAAAGAGAAGCTGATCGGCGCTTACACGCTGGTCGAAGGCAGCGAGGTGTCTGCCGACGGCAAGAAGGTCGTGCCGTGGGCGAAGGGTAGTCTCCAACTCAGCCCGGCTGGGCGCGTCAGCTTCTTTGTTCTGCCGAAGGAAAGAGCGAAGACCGACAGCGTCAGAACTCCGGCAGGTCCCATGGTCGCCTATTACGGCACCTACACCGTCGACGAGGCGGCAAACACTTTCACGATAACCGTCGACGGTGCCAGCTCGCCGGCCTTCGAAGGTGCCACGCGCGTTCAGACGCTCACCTTCCAGGGAGATACGATGACGGCGACCGGCAGCAAGGTGGACACACCGCAGGGGCCGATTACCCCCGTCAATGTCTGGAAGAAGCTGCCCGTGCAGTGAAGTGAGAGCCTGGAAGGACGAAAGCCGCGAGCACGGCTCTGAGGGCGATTCGATGATGCGAAAGTTTGCTCAATCTCTTGCAGCTCTCGTGCTGATGTCGGGCACGGTAGCGGGACAATCAACCACTAGCAGTCCCAGCTACCCTGGTTCCGGCCACACATACCAGGTCGAGTACGGACGCGTCGCCTTCAAGAATGCGTACAGTGCAGACGGAGTGCAGATGACGTACACCCGCCTGACAGACGGGCGCTCAGCGGTGATCAACTACACCGCGCTTGAAGTAAGGCCGAACCTGTTCTGGAACACCTGGACGGAAGCTGACGGCACAAGCGTTGCGCGGGTCGAGGACTTCGAAAACGGAAAGATTTATACGATCGTCCATTTTCCGGATGGCAAGATAGTCAATCTGAGCGGCACGTTTCGAAAACTCGACTGAGAGTGAACGACGGCTCGACGGGCACAGATGCAGGCAAACTGGTTCAAGTGCCGGTATCGGACTGCTGGCTCGAACACTTCGGCCGATCTTCGGCCAACGCGAACCCGGCCGGCCCTACGCACGAGACCCTTGGTCAGGCACCGTGTGATGCTGCACACGCAGGATTCGTATCTTGTGTGAGCTCCTCCCCGAACTGCACGATGCCGCGGCGCATGATTTTCGGCGCGGCTATGCGATCGCGGGCGCGATCATTGCGCTGTTGCTCGCTGTCGAGCTGATAGCGTTGGCATTGACTGCGTAGCATTGGAATCACGGCCCCGCATGGGCCTACTTCACCCGCCGCCATACGAGATGGACGTAGAAAGCACCGGTCGGCGATGGCTCGGCGGAAGAGCGAAAGTGCAGTTCCTCGCCTTCGAGACTGATCGCGGTCGTACGCACGCTTCCCTCGAAGTCGGGCGCGATCGCGTCGGCGATCTTGAGCATCATCACGTCCCGCTCCTCGTCGAGCGTGTAAGTCCCGGCATAGCCGATGCTCTCATAGGTCGCCGCGCTGCCGGCGCGGCAGCGCGACTGCATCGGGCTCTCGAACCGGATCGGATTGCGTCCGGTCAGCTGAAGCATGAAGTGCCCGCGCTCGTCTGCGATGAAACGGCCATGCCGATCGCTGCCCCAGCGGTCGAGCTCCTCGCCACTCGCGTTCTCCTCGTAGATCGACACCAGGCTCCAGGTTCCGGCGAGCACACCGCGCACGTCGCTGGCCGCGCCCTGCGATTGCGCAGAGGTCGCAAGCGTGCCGGCGATGGCGATCAATCCCAGCCGCAGCACTGCGATCCTGGCGATCACAGCAGTCCGACCGCGTCGGCTTCCCAGCGCGAGCGATCGTGGAGCCTCAGCTCGCGCAGCCCGCTGAGGCAGCGTGTGAAGGCCGCGCTTTCGGGTGAAAGTCCGACATCACGGCACAGCGCGCTCGCCTCCTGCTCATGCGCGGCCGTCTCGGCTTGCTCCATCCTGACGCGCGCCTGCCGCCCGAACGAGAACGTCGTTGCCAGCACAACAATCAGTGCAACAAACCCAGCCAGGCTCAATGACGCCTTCGCGCTCATGACGGCTCCCCTCACGGCCATTGGCGATCCGGGCACGCGGTTCGCACAGCTCGGCGCGGCTCGGTCGGTCCAAGCTTTATCCGAGGGAAGCGGAGCCGTTTTGGAGAAGTTTGCGCACAATGCGGAGAACTTTGCGCAGATCGCTGCCGCCTCGCTATGCGGCGCCCGTGCGTTCGCCCGCAGCGCGCGCCTTCCAGGCGCGCATCGCCAGCAGGTTCACGGCATCGTGCAGGTACATGCCGACGGCCATGCCGCGATCATGGCTTGCCCAGAAGCGCGGGAGGATCTCGACGCGCCGCCCGCCACGGCCGACCAGCCTCACGAGCCCCGCCGCTTGTGCGGCTTCCATGAGACCCCGCACATGCGTACGCGAAACTCCGAAACGGTCGGCAGCATCCGCGTAGGGGACACCCGCCTCCCGCTCGTCGGACTCCATTGCAGCTTGCAACAGCGCGCTCATGACCAGCGAACCCGCGGCGCGGCTGAAAAACAGCATGATGTCGGGAAGGCTCGCCATCAGGCGCGCCGCGGCCGGATTGAACGGCTGGCCGGTGCGGCAATGCAACGCGTGGAAGGCCGGGTCCTGGTCGAACACCGGGCCGTAATCGTGTTGCGGATAGAGGGTCGCAAGCGGCGCGTAATGCGCCGCAAGCCACGCGCCGAAATGCGCGCGCAGCTTCGCCGTCGTGGCAAGTCGCCGCACGCGTCGGTCGGCAGGGGACTGCCGATGCTCCAGAAACCCGACCGCGCAAAGGCGGCGCACCAGATGATCGACTTGCCGGTCGCTCGCAAAGCCGAATAGAGCGATCTCCTGTTTCAGGCGCGATGTCGTGAACCACGTCTCACGCCGGGCCGGATCCTCTGCCGCCTCCAGCACGGCAGCGAGCTGGAAGACAAAGAATCGGCCGGACTCGATCAGCAGTCGTACCAGGAAGGGGTTGCCGTCATAAACCTTCAGGAACCGATCGAGATAGACTTTGCGCGCCGCGGGCAAGCAAGGGTGATTGACGATCTCGTCCAGCGTCAGCCGCAGTGGCCCCCCGACAATGCGCTCAAGCTCGGCCTGCTCATTGGGCGGAGAGGTCATTGTGTCGGTCGGCTCCGCTCAATATCGCAGCTTGGCGAATGCGAACACCGTGCGTCCCTCGGCCGGCGCGATGTAGCCGGAGCCGGATGCGTACGGCGCGAAATAGCGGCGGTCGGCGAGGTTCTTGCCCGTGAGACCGACCGTCCACTGGGTGGTCTCGTAAGCGACCTTGCCGTCGAAGATGACATAGCCGGGCGTGAAATAGATGTTGTCGAGCGATACCGCCTGCGCGGAGGCAGCATAAAGCCCACCGCCGATCGAGACGTTCTGCAGCGGACCGTCCTGGAACTTGTAGTTCGCCCAGAAACGGCCGGAGTCGCGCGGCACGCGCTCGATCACGGTCCCGGGCGCGTACAGCTGGTCCTCGACCACGACGGCGCGAACATGCGCATAGCTCGCAAGCATCGAGAGACCGGGCAGGGGCTGCCAGGTCAGGTCGGCATCGAAGCCGTCGGCGCGTTGCTCGCCGACTTGCGTTTCCTGGACGAGGCTGCCCGGCAGCAGATTCATCACGTTGCGCCGCGTGTTGGTGAAGCACGCGAAGGTGCCGGCAAAGCCGGAGGGCAGCGCGAGCTTCAATCCGACCTCGGTCTGCTCGGCTTCCTCCGGCTTTGGCGCGGAGCCGGTGTTGAAGAACGGCACGCCACGGTAGCCCTGGCTGTAATCCGCGAAGGCCGAGGCGCCCTTCACGATGTCGATCACCGCGCCGAGGCGCGGCAACGGCTTCCACGCATCGGTGACGAAATCAGTGCCCGCGACGCTGTCGATGCCGTGAATGTAGACATTGGCAAGCCGCACGCCGGCGAGCAGATGCAGACGCTCATAAATGTCCGACTGCCATTGCGCCGTGAAGCCGCTGTTGACGTAGATATTGTTGGCGTTGAATGCGCTCGCGGTCGGTGGCGTGTAGGCGGGGAACACCGGATTCGCCATGTCGACGAGACTGGCGAATCCGATGTCGTCGCGAATCCTGTCGCCGACGTGATCGGAGTCGGCGCCGAGCAGGAAGGTGTTGCGGGTCGGGCCGATCGCGAAGCGCGCAATCAGGTTCGCATTCGACGCGATCTCGGTCGTGTTGCCGATCAGATGGAAATTGTAGAACGGGAAGGTCGAGGCGAACAGCGGCGTGTCGGTGCCGAGGAAATGCCCGAACTGGTCGACGCTCAGCTCGCTGACGCGCGTGGTCGCGTTCAGCGACCAGACCGCATTGAATTCATGGTCGAGCCGCACCGTCACGCCGTTATACGTGGTCGAGCTCCGGCCGAGATCGGGCTGGTCGGGAAACAGGGTCGGCGGGATGGTGAAGAGTGAGCGGTCAACCGTGCCGGCGCCCGGCAGACCCGTGTAGTTCTGCGCCGAGCGCGACGAGAAGCTGCCCTGGATCGTGAGCCGCGTGCCGTCATTGTCATTGAACAGGAAGGTCGGGTTCAGCGCGTAGCGGCGGTGATCGATCACGTCGACGAAGTCGTTCGAGCGCTCGTACTCGCCGGTCATGCGAAACAGCGCGGTGCCGCCGCTCGCCAGCGGCTGGTTCACGTCAAACCAGGGATTCCAGAGCTGATAGCCGCCGGCCTTGATGCCGACCTCGGCGAAGGGGCTCGCGGTCGGCAGTTTCGACACCGTGTTGATGATGCCGCCGACTGGACCGATGCCACCTTGATAGAGGATGCCGGCGGGACCCTTGAGCACCTCGATCCGCTCGGCATTGACGAGCGAGCTATTGTCGCCGCCGTCATAGTAGTTCGGCAGCCCATCGACATAGCGGTCGGCCGGAAAGCCCCGCACTTTGTAGGCATTACCGAGGAAGGTGTAAGAAGACATCGGAGTGACGGCCGAGATGTTGCGCAGCGCCTCGGTCTGGGAGAGTGGCTGTTGATCATCGAGCACGGCCCGTGGAACGACGGCGACCGCCTGCGGAATGCGCTCGATCGGCGTGTCGGTCTTGGTCGCCGACACGGAAGTGAGCGCGCGATAGCCGCTCACCGGCCCGGCCGTTGTCTGCGTCACCGCCGGACCGCCGCTAAGCACCGTGCCGTCGGGGGCGGCGGGCGTGCTCGACCGCGGCGTTGAGAGTGGTGCGGCGCGCCGGGCTGCGATCGCCGGCTTGGCGGGTTTCGGCTTTGCGACGCGCGCGCGTTTGCGCTTGCTGTAGATCGTCAGCGGCGGCAGCTGTACCGCCGGGACAATGCTGCCGCGCGGCGGTAGGCCGCGATCAGAAGCCGCATCTTGTGCCTGGAGCGCACCGACCGGGGCGACGGCGAGGACTGCGGCAAGCGCCGCTTGCGAATGAAGCACGAAGGGGACGCCAAGTCGATCAAAGACGGTCGGAAAGCTACGCAAAATCAAGCGCTTACTCAAAGGCCGCCCCTTAGTCAGCTCGATCAGGTTCCCCAATGGAAACTACCGGGTTGGCACGATCTGCGCAAATTTTTCCAAGGAACGACCTTGCCAGGCCAAGATGCGCTCGGACCACGGACGAAGGCTTTGATCCCGCGGTCAGATCCGCCGCCCGGCATCTTTCCAGTAGGGGTCGCGCAGGCGGCGCTTGAAGATCTTGCCCGACTCCTCGCGCGGCAGCGCATCGGAGAATTCCACCACGCGCGGCACCTTGTAGTCGGCGATGCGCGCGCGCAGGAACGCGCGCACCGCGTCGCGATCGAGCACCGCGCCATTATGCGGCTGGACATGCGCGGCGAGCGCCTCGCCGAACTCGGCGTCCGGGATGCCGAACACCGCGCAATCGGCAACACCCGGCATGGTGATCAGCACCGCCTCGATCTCGGCCGGATAGATGTTCACGCCACCCGAGATCACCATGTCGGATTTGCGGTCGCAGATGTAGAGGTAGCCGTCGCGATCGAAATAGCCGACGTCGCCGACCGCCACCAGGCCGTCGCGGTCGATCGCGCGGCGGTCGGCGTCGCGATTGATGTAGGTGAAGTCCGGATAGGCCGATTGGCGGCAATAGATCAGCCCCGGCTCGAACGGCGGCAGCACCTCGCCGGCATCATTGAGAATGCGCACGTCCGCGCCGGCGAGCGGGCGGCCGGCCGAGCCCGGATGGGTGCGCGCCTCCTCGGACGAGAGCAGCGTGACGAAGCCGGCCTCGCTCGACGCGTAGCTCTCATTGATGACCGGGCCCCACCAGTCGATCATCTGCTTCTTTACTTCGGGCGGGCAGGGCGAGCCGGTCGAGGCGACGAATTTGATCGAGGAGACGTCGTAGCGTTGCTTGACGGCGTCCGGGAGCCGCAACAGCCGCACGAAGTGCGTCGGGACGAGGTAGAGCCGGTCGAGCCTGTGGCGCGCGATGTCGGCGAGCAGCCGCTCGGCGTCGAAGCGTTCATGGATCAGAACGAGCTCGGCGAACAGGAGGCTCTGCATGCCGTAGGAGGCCGGTGCCGAGTGATAGAGCGGCGCGACGATCGCGGTGCGCATGCCCGGCCTGATGCCGAGCGCGGTCTGCGAGATCTTGACCATGCGCGCGTATTGCGCGGCATCGGGTGTCGCCCGCATGACGCCCTTGGGGCGCCCGGTGGTGCCGGACGAATAGGGGATCGACCCGCGCAGGCTGCGTGGCGCCCCCGCATAGGGAGGCGAAGCCGAAAGCCAAGCTTCCCATTCGGTCGCGCCCTGCGGCAAAGCGCATTGCTCGGGAGCGAGGTGGAAGGCAGCGCGCGTCGCGGCCGTCGGCTCGACCACGATCACGTGACATCTGGCCGGCACGCCGCCGTCGATCTGGCGCAACAGATCGGCATGCACGATCAGCACCTTCGCGCCGCAATCGCGCAGGATGTAGCCCGCTTCGTCCGCCTTGTAGTGCCAGTTGATCGGGCAGGAATAGCAGCCGGCGAGCCGGGCGATCAGCATGGCTTCGAGGAAGGCCGGCTCGTTGCGCAGCATGATGGCGACGACGTCGCCGTCGCCGATGCCGAGCGCCGCAAGCGCGCTCACGCCGCGCAATGCGCGCTCCTCAACGGCGGCGCCATCGCGCGCGCTGGCGCCGGCGATCACAGTGGCGACCATCGTCCTCCCCAAGGGTCGGGCGTTCTTTCGTTTCCGGTGAGGACTCTAGACCATAATCGGACGCGCTGCGCGCCTTCGCGCGCCGGTCCGCACCGCGAAACAGCGTTGCGTCAAGACGATGAAGCCGCTTTCAGCGCGCGATCCACTCCGGCACGCGCTTGAGCGCGTCGGCGCGCGCCTCGGTGTCGGTTCCGACATGAACCCGCCCGGTCGGGCCGCCCGACATCGTCACGCTGGAGAGCTGCTGCAGCGGCAGGTCGGGGTGATCGAAGTCGTGATAGGCGCCGGGATAGACCACGATGCGGGTGCGTGCGCTGCGGCCTTTCGCGCCGGCGACCATCTGCTCGCACAGGCTCGCCGGCGCCCAATCGTCCTTCGCGCCGATCAGGATCAAGGTCGGCAGCCGTGCGCTCCAGGCGGTGTCGCGCAGGCGGCGGCAGCCGGGGTAGAAGGCGACGGCGGAGCGGAAGTCCGGTTTGCCGTCCCGTTTCATGCCTCCCGGACGCACCGTCCACAGTGCGGCCACGCCGCCGTTCGCCCAGCCGATCAGCGAAATGTGGTCCGTCACCACATAGGGCTGCGCCTGCAGGTAGCGCCTGGCGGCCTCGGCGTCGGTGACCCGGTCGCGGCCTGAGCGCAGGCTGCGCTGGCTGATGCCGCATTGGGCCCCGATCCCGCGCGCCGCAAAGGAGTCCGGGAACAGCACCACGAAGCCGCTCGCCGCGAGCCGCTCGCCCCAATCCGCATAGCGCCGGGCAATCGGGGCCTTGTCGGTCAGGCCGTCGCAGCCATGCAAGGCGACGATCGCCGGAAAGGGCCCATTGCCCTCTGGCTTGTACAACACCCCCTTGAGCTTGCCCTCAATGTCGACCTGCTCCGACGCCGCGGCCGGCGCCGCCGCGCTCAGAAAAACGGCTAGAATTGGGAGCAATGCGCGCCGCATGGGCTTGGCCGATGAGGGTTTAACGCCGCGAACCGAACTATTATGTTGTACGCAGCGGCGCGCTATATCCCGCATAAGGGCGCGGCGGCCCTGAATGGAGAGTGAACGTGCTGAACCGCTTCAGCGGACCTTCGCCCATGCCGGGGGAGGCGGAGGTCAAGTATCTCGACGGTGACTTTCGGGTGGTGCGGCCGGGCGCCTTCGTGCGCTGCGCGGTCACCAACGTGCCGATCCCGCTCGAGGAGCTGAAGTACTGGAGCGTCGAGCACCAGGAGGCCTATTCGACCCCTGACGCGGTGCTGCAGCGGCTCTATCCGGGCCGGCTCAAGCCGGCTTGACGTTAAGATAAGATCTCTGCCGGCAGGCGGCGAGGATCGCCCGCCGCAGCTCATCGGCTTCCGCGATCCGCAAGGCAACCGGCAGCGCTTGCGCCCGGGCGGCGAGGGCGGCGACCGCCGGGTCGGCGCGCAGGCGCGCCAGGTCCTTTTCGGTGGTCACGAGCGCGACGCCGTGCCGGTCGGCCTCGGCCACAAGATTGGCCGCGTCACCTGAGTCGTAGCGGTGATGATCCCCAAAGCCGCGCCGCAGGCGGGTCTCGACCCCGGCCCGGTCCAGCGTGATGAAGAACTTCTCCGGGTCGCCGATCCCCGCGAAGGCGAGAGCCGGCCTGGCTCTGAGCGACGCAACGCTCGCGGCGTCGGGCTCAAGCGTGCCGTGAAAGACCGGCAGGGCAGGAGCCCCCGGCCAGCCGGGGACATCGGGTCCGCTGTCGATCACGAGGATTGCGGACGCGCGCGCGAGCTGGGCCGGCAGCGGAGCCCGCAACGGCCCCGCGGGAAACACGCGCCCATTGCCGAGGCCGCGCGCGCCATCGATCACCAGGATCGAGAAATCCTTCGCCAGCGACGGATTCTGAAAGCCGTCGTCCATCACGATGACGCTGGCGCCGCTGTCCCTTGCGAGGCTCGCGCCGGCGACGCGGTCGCGCGCGACGATCGTGGGCGCAAGCCGCGCAAGCAAAAGCGGCTCGTCACCGACCTCGGCCGCGCGATGCGCCGGCGCGACTCTCACCGGGCCCGCGAGGCGGCCGCCATAGCCGCGCGACAGAAACGCCGGCTTTTCGCCGGCCGCGAGCAAGAGCCGCGCGAGCGCAATCGCAGTCGGTGTCTTGCCCGCGCCGCCGACGGTCGGATTGCCGACGCAGATCACCGGAATGCCCGCATCGGCCCCGGCCTGCGCGAGCCTGCGGCCCGCGATGCCGCCGTAGATCGCCGCCAACGGAGCAAGCAGCGTCGAACCAAGGCCCGGCTTCCGCCACCAGAAGCGCGGCGATCTCATCGCGGCCTGTCTGGTTGCCGCATGCTCAGCGGCGCTCGAGGTCGAGTTGCATCAGATAGGGCTCGATCGCCGCCAGCGTGCGGCGCAGCGCGCCGCCGAGCTTGTCGACGGTTGCCAATCCGGCGTCGGCGACCTGCTTGCGCAGCGCCGCGTCGGTGAGCCAGGCGCCGATCCGCACCGTCAGCTTGCTGACGTCGAGCACTTCCTCGGCGCCGCGTGCCTCGTCGAGGGCTTGATAGATCTCGGCGAAGTTCCAGACATGCGGCCCGTGCAGGATTGCGGCGCCGAGCTTGGCGGCCTCGATCGGATTCTGCCCGCCATGGCGCACCAGCGAGCCGCCCATGAACACGATCGGTGCGAGACGATAGATGAGACCGAGCTCGCCGATCGTGTCGGCGACGTAGACATCGGTGCCCCGGTCCGGCAGCAGCCCGCGCGAGCGCGCGACCGCGTTGAGCCCGGATGCGGTCGCGATCTCGACCACGCCGGCACCGCGCTCGGGGTGGCGCGGCGCGATGATCGCGAGCAGTCCGGGGAAGCTTTGCCGCAGCCGTCGCACCGCATCGATGATGACCGCTTCCTCGCCGGGATGGGTCGAAGCGGCGGCGATCACCGGGCGCTGGCGCACGACCGCGCGCATCGCGGCGAGCTTGCCGGCGTCGACCGGCGGCGCCGGCACGTCGAGCTTGAGATTGCCGGTCATCGAGACGCGCGGCGCGCCGAGCTCGGCGTAGCGCTCGGCATCGGGCTCGGACTGAGTAAGGCAGAGGTCGAAACGGCCGAGCAGGGCGCTGATGGTCGAGGGCAGGTAGCGCCAGCGCGTGAACGAGCGCTCCGAAAGGCGCCCGTTCACCAGGATCAGGGGAATGTTCCGCTCGCTGCAGGACACGATCAGGTTCGGCCAGAGATCGGATTCGGCGAGCAGCGCGAGGTTCGGCTTCCAGTGCTCGAGGAAGCGCGCGGTGTAGCGCGGCGTATCGAGCGGCACGAACTGGTGGATGACATGATCCGGCAGGCGTTCCTCGGCGAGCCGCGCCGAGGTCACGGTGCCGGAGGTGACCAGGACGTTGAAATTGCGCGCGCGCAGGCCCTCGACCAGAGGGATGACCGCGAGCATCTCGCCGACGCTCGCGCCGTGCGCCCAGATCAGCGGGCCGGCGGGCCGCGCGATGCGTGCCTCGCCGCGTCGCTCGGGCAGGCGCTGCGGATGCTCCTTGCCGCGCGCCAGGCGGCGCGCGAGCAGGACGCGCGTCATCGGCGTCGCAATCGAGGCGAAGCCCCGATAGGCGCGCAACGTCCATGGCAGCTTTTCAGCCACTGACGGCATCTCCGCCCCTCGGTAGCGCCGTGTCAGTCAGTACGTTAGGTCCCGTCACGCCACACCGCCATGGCGGTTTTAAGGTTGCGCCAATGCGCATGTCGAGTGCCGCGCACAGCCGGCCGATTTCGGCGGCGCGCGAGCGCCCGGGATAGCTACGCCGCATTGCGAAAAGAATTCCGCTTCAGCTCTTGTTCAGCTCTTGGCGCGCGTCACATCGGTGTCCGGATCGAGCAGCCGATGCAGATGGACGATGAAATAGCGCATGTGCGCGTTGTCCACCGTTCCCTGCGCCTTCGCCTTCCAGGCCGTGTAGGCCGTCGCGTAGTTCGGAAACAATCCGACGATCTCGACCTTGTCGAGGTCCTTGAACTCCACGTCATCGATCTTGGACAGCTCGCCGCCGAGGACGAGGTGCAGCAGTTGCTTGGGCGCAGGCGTGTTAGCCATGATGTCTCTCGCCACGATGGTACGGTTGTGTTCGCGCCCGGCGGCAGGCTTTTCGAATCGCATTTTCGTGCAACAAAACCGGCTGCGCCGCAAGGCCGGCGGGTGCTCCGAGGGATCAGAGCTTGTTGCTCCCGGCGAGCGCGTGGGCACGTTTCGTCACGTCGTTGAGCGCCCTCTCGACCTGCAGGCGCGCGGTTTCGAGCGCGGCCTCGTCCGCGTCGGGCGCGACGCGGATTTCCTCGCCCCGTACCACTCCCATCCGACCAAACGGCAGGTGGATGCAGGTCCGATCCCAGTTCGCGAGCCGGTAGGCGTGGGTCGTCGCCATCGCGAGCGGCACGATCGGGCACTGGGAATGTTTCGCCAGCGTAACGATGCCGCGGCCGACGACGCGTGCCATCTTCGGCACGTCGGCGGTCACCACGACGTTCCCGCCGGATTTCAGCTCGCGCAACATGCCGCTGAAGGCTTGTAACGCCTTCTTGCGCAGAAATTCGCCGCCGTGGTCGCCGGCGCCGCGCAGGAACTTCTCGAGGCCGAGATGCATCCCGGCGCGCGTCACGATCTCGCCGTCGCGATGATGGGTTGTCAGCGGAACGAACCGGTCGCGCTTGCCCTGGCGCGGCAAGAACGGGACGAGAAAGTGCTCGCCGTGCCAGAGCACGATGATCGCCGCGCGATCGCGCTCGAACGGCGCGTAGAAGTCCTGCGCCGGATCGTAGACCGCGCGCACGGTCCGCCGCACCAGCCAGCCGTAGGCTGCAAGGAGAAGACCCGCGCTCGCGACGACGGCCTGCGAGCGGGCCATTTTCTTCAACATCGGCGGTCGGATAGCATCAGGCCATCGAGCCGCGCAAGGCGCCGTGTGGCGGCCACGCGCGGGTGATTGCGAGCGCGCGGCGATGGCGCGCGAGGCCGGCGGCGATCAGCGCGCCGTGGCGCGCTTCCGCGCTGTTGTAGCGCGTGATCGCGCCTTCGAGCGAGGTCAACGCGCCGCCGGCTTCCTGCACGATGATGTCGGCCGCGGCGAGGTCCCAGTCGTGACTGCCTTTCGACGCGAACGCGATCTCGATCTTGCCCGCGGCGACGCGCGCAAGGCGCAGCGCGAGCGAATGCACTTTCGGCAAGGGGACGATCCGCGGCGCGGCGCCGGCGAGCTCGGCGAGCATCGGCTTCGGCCCGGCGGCGCGGGCCTGATCGAGGCTGTCGCTGGTGTCTGCCGCAAGCGCAACGCCCTCGCGCGTCGCGCCTTCACCCGCGGTCGCGAGATAGAGGCCGTCCTCCATCGGCGCGAACACGGCGCCGGCGACCGGGCGCCCATGCTCGACCAGCGCGACCGAGATCGCCCAGTCGGTCCGGCCGTTCACATAGGCGCGCGTGCCGTCGATCGGATCGACCACCCAGAGCCGCGCTGCGCCGAGCCGTGTGCGGTCGTCCTCGGTCTCCTCGGAGAGCCAGGCGCAATCCGGCATCAGCCGCGTCAGCCGCTCGCGCAACAGCCCGTCGACCGCAATGTCGGCCTCGCTCACCGGCGAATCGTGATGCTTGGTCCAGAATTTGAGCCGATCGCCACGCAGGCTTGCTGCCAGCGCGCCAGCCTCGCGGACGATGGCGGCAAGCTCGTCCTTGAGCGCTGCGCGCGCGGTTGGCTCAGGTGCCCGCAACGGTCAGCCCTTCCAGGCGCACGGTCGGCGCGTTCGTGCCGTACTTGAATGCGAGGTCGTTGGCAGGCTCGAGCGCGGCAAACATCTCGTTAAGGTGCCCGGCGATCGTCACCTCGCTCACCGGATAGGTGAGCTCGCCGTTCGCGATCCACAGGCCTGCCGCGCCGCGGCTGTAGTCGCCGGTGACGAGGTTCGCACCCATGCCGATCAGGTCGGTGACGTAGAAGCCGTCCGCGATCGCGGCGATCAGCTCCTTCGGGCTCGCGCGGCCCGCCTCGAGGTGCAGGTTGGTCGGCGCGGGGGAAGGGGACGAGGACACCCCGCGCGCCGCGTGCCCGGTGGTCGTCAACGCAAGCTCGCGCGCGGTCGCCGAGTCGAGGAACCAGGATTTCAGCACGCCATCCTCGATCACGGCGAGCGGCTTGCCGCCGACGCCCTCGCCGTCGAAGGGGTGCGAGCGCAGGCCGCGCTTGCGCAGCGGATCGTCGATGATGCGGATGCCCTTCTGAAAGATCCGTTCTCCCATGCGGTCCTTCAAGAAGCTCGTCTTGCGCGCGATCGCGCTGCCGTTGATCGCTGCGGCAAGGTGGGAGACGAGCGAGGGAGCGACGCGCGGGTCGAACACCACCGGCACGCGGCGCGTCTCGACCTTGCGCGGGTTGAGCCGCTTGACGGCGCGCTCGCCGGCGTTGCGACCGATCTCGTCGGCGTCTTCGAGGTCGGCGGCATGCAGGGCCGAGGTGAAATCGTAATCGCGCTCCATGCCGGTGCCTTCGCCGGCGATCGCGGTCGCCGACAGCGAATGACGCGATCCCACATAGGCGCCGCGGAAGCCGTGGCTCGTCACCAGCACCATCCCGCCGATTCCCGCCGCCGCGCTCGCGCCGCCCGACTTCGTCACGCCGCGCACGGCGAGCGCGGCGCCCTCGGCCGCGCGCGCCCGCGCCTCCAGCCAGCCGACATCGGGAAGCCTCGGGTCGATCAGATCGAGGTCGGGAAACCGATGCGCGAGCAGCGCCGCCTCGGCGAGGCCCGCGAACCTGTCCTCCGGCGCGACGCGCGCCATCGCGACCGCGCGCTCGGCGAGCGCGTCGGCGCCGTCGCCCTTCAGGTCATTGGTCGAGACCACCGCCTGCCTGCGGCCGACGAGGACGCGCAGGCCGAGATCGTCGCCTTCGGCGCGTTCGGTCTCCTCGACCTTGCCGTCGCGCACCTCGACCGAGAGCGAGATCGAGCGCACCGCGACCGCGTCGGCGGCGTCTGCGCCGGCCTTGCGGGCGGCGGCAACGAGGCGATCGGCAAGCGCAAGCAGCGGGGACTGGTCGAGCAAATCGGTCATGAATGGGTGCTCGGTTTAGGAGGAGGGGGCCGCCGTGACAAGCCCGCGGGCGGGCAAAGCGTCCGCCGCACCCCGCTCATGTTGGTTGCCGGTTCGTTATCGGCAAGTATCGAAATCGACGCAATCGCCGGAAATAGCGCGAATGCGAGCGATCGGCGCAACGTGGCGTCAATCATGTCGGCGGAACGGCGGCGAACTACGGCCCGTTAACCAGCCGCCTTAAGGCCGTTCCGACCCATCTGTGGCATCTTCGCTGACCAAGGCCGGACAAAAAAATAAATCCGGCAGGGAGCGAATTGTGAGGCGTCAAACCGAGCTCGGCGGTCACTCCGCCGGGTCGAGCCGCACCGCGCGGCTCGACCCCCACGTTCTGCCCGTCCGCTTCACGGCCGCCGACGCCGTGGCGGACGAGCAGGTGCGTCACGTCGAACTGCACCGCGAGCGGGTGATCCTGCGCCGCGCCGTGCGGGGGATGCGGATCGCGCTCAACGTTCCGGTCAAGGCGTTTCGCGGCGTTTCGATCCGGCTGCTTGCCGCGACCGACGCGCGGCCGGCGGGCGTCGGTGTCTATCTCGAGCACCTCGACCCCGCGCTTTCGATCGAGCTCTATGCGGCGGAGAATTCCGACGACATCGTTGCCGAGTGGCAATCCTGGTCGCGCGTGCTCGGCCTGCCGCAACTGGTTGCCGGCAGCGACGGCGGATTTCACGCGCCGTTTCCCCAGATCGGGGCCGTGCGCTGCAAGCCGCCGACCCAGCGCCGCCGCCGCCGCTCGGCGGTCGCGCGGCGGCGTCCGCGCTTCCTGGCGCGCCGCCGCGCCGGCGTGAGCCGCCCGGTCGCGCTGGTGCATCGGGGCGAGCGCGAGATCATCGCGCGCAACTGATTGTCGCGTGGTGCGCGCTACCCCTTCACGCCGAGCAGCTCGACGTCGAAGATCAGCGTCGCGTTCGGCGGGATCACGCCGCCGGCACCGCGCGCCCCATAGCCGAGCGCCGGCGGAATGATCAGCGTGCGCTTGCCGCCGATCTTCATGGTAGCGACGCCTTCGTCCCAGCCAGCGATCACGCGCCGCTGCCCGATCGGAAACTCGAACGGCTCGTTGCGATCGACCGAGGAGTCGAATTTCTTGCCCTTCGCGCCGTTCTCATAGAGCCATCCGGTGTAGTGCATGACGCAGGTCTGTCCGGGCCGCGGCGAGGCGCCGGTGCCGACCTTCACGTCGATGTACTGAAGCCCGCTCGGCGTGGTGACGGGCTTGCCGCCTTGCGCGCGCGCCGCCTGCGGTGCGATCGCGGCGGCGGCCAGCGCGGCCAGGGTGTGGCGTCGAGATAGTCGCATCATGACCTCCTAGAAAAAATGCGATTGATGAAGCGCGTCGCCGATCAGGGCAGCAAACAGGATCAGGCCGGCGTCGCGATTCGATTTGAACAGCCTGAGGCACAGCTCGGGATCGTCGATATCGAGCGCGCCGATCTGCCAGCAAAGATGCGCGGCAAAGATCACGCAGCCGAGGGCGAATATCGCTCCCGCGCCGGCGGCCGCCCCGGCAAGTCCGATCAGCGCGACGGCGGCGAGGTAAAAGCCGATGAGCGCGCGCCGCGTGTGCGCGCCGAGCAGCCGCGCGGTCGACTTCACGCCGATCAGCGCGTCGTCCTCGCGGTCCTGGTGGGCGTAGATCGTGTCGTAGCCGATCACCCAGGCGATCGAGCCGGCATAGAGCAGGAACGCCGGCGCATCGAGCCGCGCGAACACCGCCGCATAGCCCATCAGCGCGCCCCATGAGAAGGCGAGCCCGAGCCCGATCTGCGGCCACCAGGTGAAGCGTTTCATGGTCGGATAGATCGCGACGATCGCGAGCGAGGCGATGCCGAGCAGGATGGTGAAGCGATTGAACTGCACCAGCACCATCAATCCGACGAGGGCCTGCAGCGCGAGGAAGGCGGCCGCGGCTCTCACGCTGACCTGGCCCGAGGGAATCGGCCGCGAGCGCGTGCGCGCCACCTTGGCGTCGAGGTCGCGGTCGACGATGTCGTTCCAGGTGCAGCCGGCGCCGCGCATCACGAAGGCGCCGACGAGGAACAGCAGCACGTGCCACGGGTCGGGGTAGGGGCGACCGGCGGCGATCGCCGCAAGCCCCGCCGACCACCAGCACGGCATCAGCAACAGCCAGGCGCCGATCGGACGGTCGGCGCGCGCGAGCCGCAGGTAAGGGCGCAGGATCGGCGCGGCGCGCGTATCGACCCAGTTTCCGGTCGAGTCGGCGACGCGGCCGTCAGTGCCCGGCTTCAGAAGCTCGTCATGCATGGCGGTCTCGCACGAGCTTCGCAGCCGGAGGGGTGTCGCCGGCATCCGCGCCGGTTCGCTTCATCGGGCGAGCGCGTTCCCGAGCAACGTGTCGAGGCCGCCGCTCTTCGGCGCGGTGGTATCGAGCGTGCCGGCGCGCGACTGGCCGAGCGCCTCGGCGAGGCCTGGCCCGGTCGGCTTTTGCACAGCGGCAGGCGCGTTGCACACCTGGTTCTCCATCTTCACCGTGCGCTCATGATTGGTCTTCATGGCGGTGACGGCCTGCGGCGGAATCGCGCAGTTGGTCGCGTGCGTCGCCACGTAGTGCACGACCTTCGCCTCGGCCGCGGAGAAGCTCTGCAGCAGCTTGCACGCCTCCTCGCGGGCGACTTTCTTCTGCATCGCCACCTTGAGCACGTTCGCGCGCTTTTGCGCCTCATCGCGGAGCGGGGTGAATTCGCGAAAGCAGGGCGGCTCCCCAGGAGGCGGGGCGGCAGGCGCGGTGTTGAAATTCGGCGCGCCGGCGCCGGGAAAGCCCATGCCCGGTCCCATCATCCCGGGTCCGATTTGCGCCGCAGCGGCTACGGTGAAGCCGACGACCATGGCGGCGGCGACCGGCAATGCCCGCATCTCATAGTCTCCCAGAAGCCCCGCCTTTTTGTCCCAACGGGCGGTGAGGTCAAGGATTTTATCCGATCCAAATTCGGCCACAACACGGCAAGCAGGCGGAATCGCTTGAGAAATTCGCGTCGGGCGGCGCCGCCGGGCTGGAACCGGGACCCCCGCCCCGATAAACGACTTCCCATGCCCCGCTACGACTTCCGCACGCCAAGGCTGTTCGTCGACGCCGCGCTCGGCGAGCACGCAACCGTCACACTCGAACGGGAGGCCGCGAACTACCTCATCAACGTGCTGCGCCTGAAGCCGGGGGACGAGGTTCTGCTGTTCAACGGGCGCGACGGCGAATGGCGCGCCTCGCTCGGCCTCACCGGTCGAAAATCCGCCGCGCTCGATGTTCGCGAGCGCGTGCGCGCGCAGACCGCGCCCGGCGAGTTGCACTACCTGTTCGCGCCGCTGAAACATGCGCGCCTCGACTACATGGTGCAGAAGGCGGTCGAGATGGGTGCCGCGCGGCTTTCTCCCGTCATGACGCGCCACACCCAGGTCGAGCGCGTCAACCTCGCGCGCATGCGCGCGAATGCGATCGAGGCTGCCGAGCAGTGCGGCATTTTGAGCATTCCGCAGGTCGCCGAGGCGGTGAGCCTCGATACCCTGATCCGTGCCTGGACGGGCGATCGCCTGCTCGTCTTCTGTGACGAGGACGCCGCCGTGAAGGATCCGGTCGCTGCGCTCGCGGCGGTGCGCGGCGACGGTCGCGCCGCGCCGTTGCCGGTCAGCGTCCTGGTCGGGCCGGAAGGCGGCTTTGCGGACGAGGAACGTGTGGCGCTCGCGAGGCTGCCGAACGTCGTGCGCCTCGCCCTCGGCCCGCGCATCCTGCGTGCCGATACCGCCGCGGTCGCCGCGCTGTCACTTGTCCAGTCGGTGCTCGGCGACTGGCGCTGAGCCAGAGCATGATCCCGAAAAGTGTGCAGCGGTTTTCGGAAAAGATCATGTTCCGCCAAAAAAGGAGCGGGATGACGCTTCGAAGCAGCGTCATCCCGCTCGAGCTCGAGGGAACCGAACACCACCTCTCGGCGTTTCCGGTCGCCATCGTGCCAGGGGAATGGCCGAAAGCGGGCGCGTTTGCGCCCCACTGCGGCCTGCTTTTCCCGCAGTTTTGGCAACGCGCATCGCATCGATGCGTCGTGCGTTGAAGGGGCGCACGCCTGACATTGGCATTGGCACGGGAGAGGTGGACCATGTCTGGCGATTTCCAGTTCGGTATCGAGGAGGAATTCTTTCTGGTGGACGCCGCCAGCAAGTCGGTTGCGCGCGAGATGCCGCGCGGATTTCTCGAACGCGTGAAGGCCGCGACCGGCGGACAGGCGATGGGCGAGATGCTGCAGTCGCAGATCGAGGTCGCGACCGCGCCACATACCAACATCGCCGACGCACGCACCGAGCTGCGCTTCCTGCGCCAGACCGTGTCGAACATCGCGGCCGAGCACAACCTCGCGATCATGGCGGTCGGCACGCATCCGACCGCGCAGTGGCGCAGCGCGACGCAGACGCCGGCCGAGCGCTACGACACCGTGATGGAGGATCTGCAGATGATCGGCCAGCGCAACATGCTGTGCGGACTGCACGTGCATGTCGAGCTGCCCGACCCGGACGACCGCGTCGACATCATGATGCGCATGCTGCCCTATCTGCCGCTGTTCATCGCGCTCGCGACCTCCTCGCCGTTCTGGCGCGCGCGCCCGACCGGCCTGAAGGGCTACCGGCTCGCCGCCTATGATGAGCTGCCGCGCACCGGCGTGCCGGAGCTGTTCCGCACGACCGCCGAGTACGAGGCCTATATCGCGGCGCTGGTGAAGGCCGGCGTGATGGAAGATTCAAGCTATGTCTGGTGGGCCATCCGCCCATCGCTGAAGCATCCGACGCTCGAGCTGCGCGCGCCCGACTCATGCACCCTGGTCGAGGATTCGATCGCGATCGCGGCGCTTTACCGCACGCTGGCGCGGCGCCTGACCCGCAATCCGTGGCAGAACTGGGATCTGACCGCCGTGACGCGCGCGATCGTGGTGGAAAACAAGTGGCGGGCGCAGCGCTACGGCGTGCACGGCTCCTTCGTCGATATCTCGGGCAACGGCGCCATCACGGTCGCCGAGCTGCTCGAGCAGGTGATCGATGAGGTCGAGAAGGACGCGTTCGCGCTCGGCTGTCACCGCGAGGTCGCGCATTGCCGCAGCATCGTCGGCAGCGGCACCTCCGCCGACACCCAGCTTGCGGTGTTCGAGCAGGCGCAAGGGCGCGCGCGGGATCGCGACGGGGCCTTGCGCGCGGTCACCGACTGGATCGCCGAGGCGACGCTGCAATAGTGCGGGCTGATCAAGCGGAAGCCGCGGCGCGCTACTTCTTCTTCGACAGGTCGCAGTTCTTCTTCTGCGCGGCGCGCCGGGCCGCGGCAATCAGGGCACGCGTCTGGGTCAGCTCCGAGCGGTAGGCCCCGTAGCTGACCACGATGCCACCCGGCGACGCTTCGGCCTTGGCGGCGAGGGCGCTGAGCTCCTTTTCGCGGGCGCTGTTGCCGTCATACGCCCTGACGATTTCCTCGCAGGTCTGGAAGTCGTATCTGTCCTGCGCGACGACGCTGTATCCTGCCGGATCGCTCACCGTGCCGCAGCCGCCGCACAGCGCGAGGAGGGCGACGGCGCCAAAGCGCCGCGCGACTGCAACGAACCTCTCAGCGTGTCCCGCCATGCGGCCCCCAAGGGCCAGAATCCGATGGCGAACTTGAGGCCGGGTTAACGGGCGCGCCCGGGGCGCCGAGGTCGATCGGCGGCCGCGGCGGCAGGAATGGCTTGCCCGGGGCGTTCGAGGGCCCCCATGGCCCCGCGGGAGGCGCCTCCTGCGGGAACTCGCCCGGGTATTGCGACGCCTCGCCCGCCGGCCCGTCCTGCGGCGCGGGGTTGTCGAACTGTGGAACCGCGAGCGGCCCCGGATCGTGCCCGCCCGCATAGCGCACCAGCGCATCGACGCGCTGCTCGACCGAGGGGTGCGTGGCGAACAGCTCCTGGAAGCCTTCGCGCGGATTGTCGATGCACATTTCCATCACGCCGGAGGTCGCGACCTCGAGCTCGCCGCGGTTCTCGATCTTGCGCAGCGCCGAGATCATCGCGTCGGGATTCTTGGTGAGCTCGACCGAGCCGGCGTCGGCGAGGAATTCGCGCCGGCGCGACAGCGCGAAGCGGATCACGATCGAGAGGAACCAGGCGAGCGCGATCAGCCCGACCGCGATCACGATGGCGATCCCGCCGCCCTTGCCGCGGTCGCCGTCGTCGGAGCGCGAGCGGAAGCCGCCATAGAAGAACATGCGGAAGATCATCTCGGCGAAGAACGAGATCACGCCCGCCATGATCACGGCGATCACCAGCATGCGCACGTCGCCGTTGCGGATATGCGTCAGCTCGTGCCCGAGCACCGCCTCGATCTCGGCATCGTCGAGCGCGTTGATCAGCCCGCTCGTCACCGTGACGGAATATTGCTGCTGGTTGAGGCCGCTCGCGAACGCGTTCAGCGCTCCCGTCTCCATGATCTTGAGCTTCGGCATCGGAATGCCGCGCGAGATGCAGAGGTTTTCCAGCAGATTATAGAGCCGCGGCTCCTCCTGCCGCGTCACCTCGCGCGCCCCGGTGACCATGTCGACGATCGACTGGTTGAACTTGTAGGCGATCAGGATCCAGAGCAAGGTGCCGACGGTCGCGAACGGCGCGGCCACCAGCGTGTCGTGCCAAGCCTCACGCAGGAACCAGTCGAGCGGCGCGTTGTAGCGCGTGACCTCGGCGATCAGCGCGCCCGCGAACACCATTACGTAGACGAGGAAGAACAGGCCGATCAGCAGCGCGATCGAGCGGCGCTTGTTCGACTGGATGTGGGTATAGAGGCCGTAGGCGTGTTCCATGCCGTTCGCTCGGGCTCGGCTCCCTTCCGATAACCTTTCGAAGACGGGCGTGAAGGCCCTTTCGCGGGGAAGGGAACTGACTTCTAGAACTTCACCTGCGGCGCCTGCTCGGCCGCGGCGCGGTTCTCGCCGAGGTCGAAGAAGGGCTGGGCATGGAAGCCGAGCGCGGCGGCGAACAAGACGGCCGGGAAGCGCTGGATGCCGGTGTTGAACTCCTGCACCGTGTTGTTGAAGAAGCGCCGCGCCGCCGCGAGCTTGTTCTCGATGTCGGTCAGCTCGGCCTGCAGCTGCTGGAAGTTCTGGTTCGCCTTGAGGTCCGGATAGGACTCCGAGAGCGCGAACAATTGCCGCAGCGCGCCGGAAAGGACGTTCTCGGCCGCGACCTTCTGGTCGAGCGTCGGCGCCGCGACCGCGGCCTGGCGCGCCTTGATCACCGCCTCGAGCGTGCCGCGCTCGTGGCTGGCATAGCCTTTGACGGTCTCGACCAGATTCGGGATCAGGTCCTGGCGCTGCTTGAGCTGGACGTCGATGTCGGCGAAGGACTGGTTGACCCGCTGCCGCATGGCAACGAGGCCGTTGTAGATCATGATGATCCACACGACGAGCACGACGAGGATGCCGAGGATGATCCAGGTCGAAGAGATCGAGGACATGGTGGCTCCTTGGGAAGAAGAGTCTCCGGAAACGGGCATGCGCTTCGAATCTTACCCGAAGCAGCGCGACTGCGGCAGGGCGCTCCAGCAAGTGGAGCCGCACCCGCGAAGCGGGTGGTTCTTGGTCGCACCACCGGCGTTCATGGTTCAAGCCGGTTGTGAACCGTGGTTAACGCGCCGGAACGGGCCTCGGGGCGCGCTGACTTAGGCGCGCAAAGCTTGGTCGCTACGCGTGGCGCGCTACACCGCCTCGCGGATGCGCGCCGCGGTCTCGAGGTCGACCGAGACGAGCTGCGATACGCCGCGCTCCGCCATGGTGACGCCGAACAGGCGGTTCATCCGCGCCATGGTGATCGGGTTGTGCGTGATGATGACGAAGCGCGTATCGGTGAGGCGCGTCATCTCGTCGAGCAGATCGCAAAAACGGTCGACATTGTGATCATCGAGCGGCGCGTCGACCTCGTCGAGCACGCAGATCGGTGCCGGATTGGTCAGGAACACCGCGAAGATTAGCGCCATCGCGGTCAGGGCCTGCTCGCCGCCGGACAACAGCGACAGCGTCGCGGGTTTCTTGCCCGGAGGCTTGGCCAGAATGTCGAGCCCGGCCTCGAGTGGGTCGTCACTCTCGATCAGCTGCAGCTCGGCCGTGCCGCCGCCGAACAGCGAGGTGAACAGGCGCTGGAAGTGCCCGTTCACCACCGCGAACGAGGAGAGCAGCCGCTCGCGCGCCTCGCGATTGAGGCTCTGGATGCCCTGGCGCAGCCGCTTGATCGCCTCGGTCAGATCGTCCCGCTCGGTGACGAGGCTCGTGTGCTGCGCCTCGACCTCCTTGAGCTCCTCCTCGGCGCGCAGGTTCACGGCGCCGAGCCGCTCGCGGTCGCGCCGCAGCTTGTCGAGCCGTTCCTCGATCTCGTTGACCGGCGGCAGCGCGGCGTCGGGCGCGATCTCGGCCAGTGCGGCGACGCCGGCCGGCTCGCACTCGAGCATTTCGCGAATCTCGTGCGCGACGTCATCGGTGCGGCGTCCCGCGGCTTCGAGCCGCTCCTCGGCGCGCGCGGCTGCGGTGCGCGCTTCGCCGAGCGCCACGAGCGCGGCGCGCGCCTGCCGGTCGGCCTCGCCGAGCACGGTTTCGGCGCTGGCGCGGCGGTCGGAGGAGGCGCGGCGGTTGGCGTCGGCCTGCTCGACCTCGGCAATCAGCGCGCGGCGCTTGTCGGCGAATGCCGCCGGCGCGCCTTCGAGCGAGGCGCGCTCCGCGCGCGCATCGGTGAGCCGGTCCTGCAGCGCCGCCACCTGGCCGGCGGCGCTCACCTTGCGGCCGTCCCATTCGGCGCGCTCGGCCGCGATTGCCGCAAGGCGCTTGGCGCGCAGCTCGGCCTCGCGCGCGATCGCCTGCGCTTCGCCGCGCGCCTCCGCGAGCAAAGCGCGTTTCGCCGCGACCTCGCCGCGCGATTCGGCCAGCTGGCCTTCGAGCTCGGTCACCGCCGGCAACACCTCGATCGCCTGCGTGGCGTCGTGCTTGGCGGCGACCGTCTCGTCGCGGCTTGCGACCAGGCGCACCTTGGCTTCGGCGAGCGCCGAGATGCGCGCGGTCAGCCGGTTGGCCTCGCGCTCGGCCGCCGCGTGCGCGTCGCGCGCGCCATCCGCATGGGCTTGCGCTTCGCGGCGCCGATTGCGCGTCTCGGCTTCGCTCGCGACCGCCGCCGCGAGCTCGGCTTCCGCGGCTTCGACCGCGCGGCGTTTCCCCTCGGCATCGAGGCGCGCGCCAACGAGCTCGGCATCGAGATCGGCGAGGCGGTTCTTCGCCGCAAGGCGGCGCGCGGCCGCGGTCGGCGCGTTTGCCGCCGCCGCAAAGCCGTCCCAGCGCCACAGATCGCCATCGGCCGAGACGAGGCGCTGGCCGGGCTTGAGCTGCGCCGCAAGCGTCGGCCCAAGCGCGCGGTCGACCACGCCGATCTGCGCGAGGCGCCGCGCGAGCTCCGCCGGCGCGCTGACGTGGCGCGACAGCGGCTCGGCGCCTGCGGGAAGCGCGGGGTCGGCAGGATCGATGCTGGCGCCGGCCCAGCGGATCGGGGAGGCCGGATCGACCGGCGCCTCGAGATCGTCGCCGAGCGCGGCGCCGAGCGCCGCCTCGTAGCCCTTCGCAACCGTCAGCAGGTCGATCGCGGGAGGCCAGAGCTTCTTCGCCTCGACGTCGATCAGCTTCGCCAGCGCCTTGGCTTCGGCTTCCAGCCGATGCACGCGGCGCTCGGCCTCGCCGAGCGGGCCGCGCGCCACATCGAGCGCCTGCCGCGCGCCCGAATGCGCGGCTTCGGCGCGCAGTGCGGCCGCCTCGGCCTGCGCCACCGCCTGCTGCGCGGCCTCGACCGCGCCTGCGGCGGCCGCGACGTCGGGCGCGCCGTTCTCGGGTCGCTCGAGGGCCGCGAGCTCGGTTTCGACCTCGCCGATCTGGCCCTCGAGCCGCACCAGCCGGGTCGAATGCTCGGCGACCGCGCGCTCGAGCTGGTTGCGCCGCGCGATCAGGTCGGCGAGCGCGCCGGTCAGCTCGCCGAATGTCTTCTCGACCGCGCCAAGCGCGCTCTCGGCGGTCGCGACCCGGGCGGCGACCTCGCTCTCGCGCTGCGCGATGCCGGCGCCGTCCTGCGTCAGGCCGGCCTCCTCGGCGCTGAGCCGCTCCAGCGCCGCCTGCGCGTCGGCCTCGAGGCGCTGCTCGCGCGCGATGTCCTGGGCGAGTTGCACGAGACGGCGATCGAGCTCGACGATGCGCTCGTTGACGCGCGCCTCCTCGCGATCGAGCTGCTCGCGCGCCATCACCAGACGCTGCAGGGCGGCACTCGCCGCAGCCTCCTCGTCGCGCAGCGGCGGCAGCGCGGCGGCGGCAACCGCTTGGGCGGTAGCGGCCTCCGCCTGCGTCTGCGTCGCCGCGATGACGTGCTGCCCGCTCTCATCCTTGGCGGCGCGCGCGGCCTCGACCTCGGCATTGGCGGTGAGCCAGCGCAGGTGGAACAGCGTCGCCTCGGCCTTGCGCACCTCGGCCGATACCTGGCGATACCGCACCGCCTGCCGCGCCTGGCGCTTGAGCGCGTCCATCTGCTGCGCGAGCTGGCCGATCACGTCCTCCAGCCGCGCCAGGTTCGTCTCGGCCGCCTTCAGCCGCAGCTCGGCCTCGTGGCGCCGCGCGTGCAGCCCGGCGACGCCGGCCGCCTCTTCCAGCACGCGGCGGCGCTGCTCGGGCTTGGCCTGGATGATCTCGCCGATGCGGCCCTGATGCACCAGCGCCGGCGAGCGCGCGCCGGTCGAGGCATCCGCGAACAGGAGCTGCACGTCGCGCGCGCGCACCTCGCGGCCGTTGAGCCGGTAGGTCGATCCCTTCTCGCGCTCGATCCGGCGTGCGACCTCGATCGTCTCCTGGTCGTTGAACTGCGCGGGCGCCGAGCGATCCGCATTGTCGAGGAACAGCATCACCTCGGCATGGTTGCGCGCCGGACGGTTGTTGGTGCCGTTGAAGATCACGTCGTCCATGCCGGCGGCGCGCAGCGATTTGTGCGAGGTCTCGCCCATCACCCAGCGCAGCGCCTCGACTAGGTTCGACTTGCCGCAGCCGTTCGGCCCGACCACCCCAGTCAACCCATGCTCGATATGGAAGTCGGTCGGCTCGACGAAGGACTTGAACCCGAGCAGCCGCAACTTGTTGAGTTTCATCGTATTTCCGAAGCACCGTGAGGGACGCCGCGCGGCGCCCTTAAAGAGCCGTCCTGATCTTCCCGGCGCGTCAGAACGACGAATCGGGCCCTATCCGAGTCGGGCCGGAGAATGAATCGGCAAGGGGCGCGCCGCAACAGGGTTTGTCCGGCGCGGCGGCGTTGTCCCGCGCCGAATAAGCGGCGGACGAGCCCGCCTGGCGTCAGCTCGGCAGCAGCGGATCGATCTGCTTTGCGAGCTCCTCGATCGACGTCTCGCCGCGTTGCATCTTGCCGTTGACGAAGATCGTCGGCGTCGACTCGACCTTATATTCCGTGGTGCCGCGCTCGCGCACGGCGAGAATGTCGTTATAGAGCTTCTGATCGTTCACGCACTGGTCGAAGGTCTTGTCGGTAAGGCCCGCCTGGCGCGTGATCTGCCGCAAAGCCGGCTCCGGATTGCGCGTCACCCACTTGTCCTGCGACGCGAAGAACACCTCGATCAGGGCCATCGCCTTGTCGCCGTTGATCGTGTTGGTCGCCTTGTCGGTCGCGGCGTAGCGCACCAGCATCGAGACCGTGAGCGCGAGCTCGTCGAGCGGATATTCGCGGAAGATGTAGCGCACCTTGCCGGTGTCGATGTATTTCGACTTCAGCGCCGGGAAGGTCGTCTTGTCGAAGTTCGCGCAATGCGGGCAGGTCATCGACGCATACTCGACCACCGTGACCGGTGCATCGGCCTTGCCCAGCACGATCTCGGGCAGCGGTCCGGGACGCATCAGCTCCTCGGGTGTCGGGTCGGCCAGAGCGAGCGGCGCGGAGCCGAGCACGGCGGCGGCCGCGATGAGCGCGCCGGCGGAAACGACGAAGTCGCGGCGGGTGATGCGCAAGGGAAATCCCCTCTTGTTCGGTCGGGAACTTTAAAGGCTTTCGGTACCCTGACAGGCGAAATATGGCAATGTCGCGCCGGTTGCGATCCCGCGCGGTCACGTTCGTTTGACCACCGCGGCAAGCCGCGCGAGCGCGCCGCGCAGGCCCTCATCCTTGACCTCCGCCATGTCGGCCGCAAGCCGCGCCACCACGGCGGGATCGAGGGCGGGCGGGCGGGCCTTCTTGCCGCGCCGGGCGAGCGGCGCCTGCCGGATCTGGATGCGCGCGACCGCGCGCCAGCCGAAGAAGCGGTTCACCTTCTCGATGATGACGCCCGAGAGGTGCTGGATTTCCAGCGCGACCGGCCCCTCCACGCGCAGGACCAGCGACGCCGGCTCCGGATCGTCCTCGTGCACGCGGCGCGGCCAGACCATCCGGATCGGCTCGGCGTGATCGGCGATCTCGGGTCCGACGATCTCGGCCCAGTGCGTGATGATGCCGGTCGAGGCGAAGCCCTGGCGCGCGAACAGGTCGGCAATGGTCTTGCCGAGGAGCTCGTGCAAGGGCTTCGGTTGCGGGCGCGCGGGCTTGTTCACGGCGTCAGGCTCCGCCACAGCAAAACGACAATGAGTCTAGCAGCGCGAGGCAAAGAGCGCACGACCCCCGTGGCCAATCCCGCGGGCGAGCGGGGAGGGGCCGAGCGCATCGCGCCGTCGGCGCTGCTGAAGTGGTACGATCGCCATCGCCGCGCCCTGCCATGGCGCGCCCGCAAGGGTGAGCAGGCGCAGCCGTATCGCGTCTGGCTCTCCGAGATCATGCTGCAGCAGACGACGGTGAAGACGGTTGCGCCCTATTATGCGCGCTTCCTGACGCGGTTTCCGACCGTGATGGCGCTTGCCGCGGCCCCGCTCGAGGAAGTGCTGCGCCTGTGGGCGGGGCTCGGTTACTACGCGCGCGCCCGCAACCTGCATGCCTGTGCGAGGGCGGTGGCCGACGCCCATGGAGGCGCTTTTCCCGATACCGAGGAGGCGCTGCGCGGCCTGCCTGGTATCGGGGCCTATACGGCGGCGGCGATTGCGGCGATCGCGTTCGACCGGCGCGCCAGTCCGGTCGACGGCAATATCGAGCGCGTGATCGCGCGGTTGTTCGCAATCGAGCAGGAATTGCCGGCCGCGAAGGCGCAGATTCGCGCGCGCGCGCAGGCGCTGACCCCGCAGCGACGCGCCGGCGACTTCGCGCAGGCGATGATGGATCTGGGCGCGACGATCTGCACCCCGAAGTCGCCCGCCTGCGTCCTCTGCCCCTGGAGCGAGGCTTGCGCGGCGCGTTCACGCGGCGATCCGGAGCGCTTTCCGCGCAAGGTGCCAAGGAAGACCGGCAGGTTGCGGCAGGGCGCCGCCTATGTGGCGCTGCGGCGCGACGGCTTCATTCTGTTGCGCCGGCGACCGGCGAGGGGCCTGCTCGGCGGCATGACCGAGGTGCCGAGCAGCGCATGGACCACGCAGTTTCAGCTCGCGCGCGCGCTCGATGCGGCGCCGCTTCAGGCGGCCTGGCGCCGCGTGCCGGGCGTCGTGACGCACACGTTCACGCATTTTCCGCTCGAGCTCGTCGTGTATGTCGCCCGCCTCGATTCCCGTATCGCGCTACCGGCCGGCGCGTCCTGGGTCGCGCTCGACGCGCTCGACGGCGCTGCTTTGCCCAGCGTCATGCGCAAGGTGATCGACCACGCCGTCGGGTAAAGCCCTGATCGCCTGCGTTCCGCGATTCACAAGCGCTGAGTCGGACGATACAAAGAGCGCGAACGACTCTTTTGATCCGCAATGAAGCTTTCCACCCGCATGACGCTGGCGATGGTCTCGATCGTCCTGATGACGGCGAGCATCATCGGCTGGCTCAACTATCGCAATATCGAGCAGGTGGTGTTGCCGCGCGCGCTCGTTTCGATGCAGGCGCGGGCGAAGCTTCTCGCCTTCGAGCTCGCCGCCGCCGCGCGCGTCGCGCGCGCCGATGCGCTCGGCTTCCAGGCCTCCGACGGCGTGGCGCGCATCGTCCACGCAAGCCTTGCGCCGGCGGGCTCGGCCGAGCATGAGAGTCTGGGAGACCTGCATGCGCGGCTCGCCGGCCGCTTTGCCGGCGAGCTGCGCGCGAAGCCGGGCTATGCCGAGTTCCGCCTGCTCGGCAG